>Ga0265293_10000953_pt1 | contig 66104 bp, 46 predicted proteins | sample Munlanlewell138R_FD_192505 | JGI IMG/M metagenome (GOLD analysis project Ga0265293, IMG submission 192505) | Leachate microbial communities from a municipal landfill in Southern Ontario, Canada - Leachate well 138R | ecosystem: Engineered > Solid waste > Landfill > Unclassified | place: Canada... | reverse complement strand
GATCAGGTCCGCCAGCTGCAGGTAGATCGCCCGTTCACTGTCAAAGTTGATGCCCATATGCCTTCGCTTTCCTTCCACCGGGCTTCTCTATTCCGGTGTTCTACATAAGTATAACACCATTACAGATAAAATGCAAGCTTTTTTTAAATATTTTTTAAAAATATTCTTGCTGTTTATGCTCTATTGCTCTGAAAGCCAGTATTTATGCGTATTTCCGCAAGTTATGATGAATATTTTTTGGGTAAAATATTTCTTCTCCCGCAACGTTTTTCTTACCCATGCAGACGCCGGCAGAATATTTTTGCGCTTTTTGATTTAAATGACGATTCGCACCCGTGTGCAAAAAAACCGTTGCTTTTCCGTTGAATATCCTACATATTTCAGGGCTTTATCGGAATGAACTGTTTAAGGAGAAAACATGAAGCAGACATATTACCCCAGCAATCGGAAACGGAAAAACAAACACGGCTTCCGGAAACGGATGCAGACGGCTGCCGGCCGGGCTGTTTTGGCCGCTCGCCGCAAGAAAGGGCGGAAACGCCTGACCGTTTCGGATGAATGAATGCGCGTTTAAAAAAATCAGAGATCCTCAAAGATAAAAAAGCGATCTCTTGTTTATTTGAAAAAGGGGAGTGGAGCAGGGGGCGCTATGTCAATATCGTATCGCTCCCGGCAGAAACCCGGCAAGTGTTGTTTACCGCCGCCCGCATTGTAAAGGGCGCGGTTGCCCGAAATCGCGGGAAACGCTATCTCCGGGAAAGTTACCGACTTAACAAATCCTGTTTTTCCTTTGAACGCATTTACGGACTTATTTTAAAACGCTTCCCGGAATCGTCCCCCCTGCGTTACATCGAAAATGATATCCGGATGCAATTACAACATGATTAAAAGAGTTTTATTGGCGTTGATCCGTTTTTATCAGCGGGCGATATCCCCCTACAAGCCGCGTAGCTGCCGTTTTTATCCCAGCTGTTCGCATTACAGCTACGATGCGCTTCAGGAACATGGGGTGTTTAAGGGTTCTTTGCTCGGTTTGCGGCGAATCCTAAAATGCCATCCGCTGCATCCCGGCGGCTACGATCCGGTTCCGCGGCGGGACAACCATTAAAGGAGACCATTTTGGATAAGAAAACAATCCTGGCTTTTGTCGTTATCGGTATCATTATCGTCTTTATGCCCTATTATCAGCGCTGGCTGAATCCCGCGGATGAAAGCATGCCCGTGCAGACGGAAACCCGGCCCGCAGAACCCGAAGTTGTGCCGGAGATCCCGCCGGAAAGCGTAAAACCGGTGCTTGATATCCGGCCCCGGCAGTCTGCCGATGTAAAAGAAGTCGTGATCCTGAACGAAAAATTTGCCATGACCCTTTCCAATCTTGGCGGCGGGACCGTGCGTGACTATACCCTGTTCGATTATCACGACATGAACGGCGACCCGCTTGTTTTACTCCGGGAAAGCGACGCCGCTAATCTGAATCTTGTTTATACGAATATCTACCAGGATGGTTCTTCACTGGAAAGCATTCCCTTTGAATGTCCCGAACTAGAACAGCTTCAGCATGGGGACACTCTTTATGTTCAGCAGCCGCGTTTCCTGCATTATCGCACTATTACACCCGAAGGTTTGCGCATTGAAAAAAAATTCACTTTTTTCCCAGACCGTTACGAATTTGATCTTGATCTGCTATTTGCCGATTATCTCCAGCGTCTGAGCGGATTGCGTTACGGCATTGTCTGGAAAGACGGATTTGCGATCACCGAAAAGAACCCCGCCGATGATCTGATGTATAGCAGCGTGATGGCCCAAATGGGCGCCACTCTGGCAAAGATCGATATGCAAAAAGCTAAAGTTGATGAGCGCAAGACCCTGAATACGGACGGGCAGACCGACTGGGTGGTTTTCAAATCCAAATATTTCACCGGTTTTATTGTGCCGAAGAACATAAAAGGTGTTCGTTCGGAACTTGCTTTGTCCCGCCTCAAGAACGGGCGCGATCTATCTGTCCGCATTGATATGCCGCTGTCCAAGAACAACTTTCAGGAAGACCATTTTATCATTGGCCTTGTCCCGGCTGAAAAAAAACTGCTGGCCTCCTATGGGATTGGCCTTGAAAAGACCATGAACTGGGGCGGGCGCATTATTAAGCCTTTCTCAATCGCTCTGCACTGGCTGATGGAATTCTTCTACCGGCTGATCCCCAATTACGGAGTTGTTATCCTGATCATTTCACTGGTGATAAAGATCGCGACCTATCCGCTTACCAACAAGAGTTACGGATCTATGAAACGCATGCAGATGATCCAGCCCAAGATCCAGGAACTGCAGCAGAAATACAAGAACAACAAAGAAGTGCTACAGCAAAAAACCATGGAATTGTACAAGGAAGAAAAGGTCAATCCCATGGGCGGCTGCTTTCCAATGCTTTTGCAGCTGCCTTTGTTGTACGGATTGTTCATTGTCTTCCGCACCGCGATCGAATTTCGCGGCGCTCCTTTTATGCTGTGGATGAAAGACCTCAGCGCCCCGGACGCACTGTTCAATTTTGGTTTTAACATTCCCCTGCTCGGTTCGGAATTCAATGTGCTTCCGATTTTGATGACCGTACTCATGGTCGTTCAGCAAAAGATGTCGGGCAGCGGTGCGGCAGCAAATCCCCAGCAGGCCCAGCAGCAAAAAATGATGCTCTGGCTTATGCCCGCAATGATGTTCTTCCTGTTTTACCAGTTTCCCTCAGGACTGGTGCTTTATTACCTAATCTTTAATCTGTTAACCATTCTTCAACAAAAATTCGTTATCAACAAGCAGGTTGAAAGGGATTTTGTATCCTCGCACCCGCAAAAAGCCCGGGTGATTAAAACCAAGACCCAAAAGTAGATAGCACTATAATTCCGATACGGCAAAAAGGACAGTTTTCGAACTGTCCTTTTTTATTTCCGGCTTTCCCGGCAGATCAGAGGCACATCCGGTAAAGCTTTTCAATGGTCGCTTTTTCCATCGGAACGGGGGCGGAGACTTGATGATGCCGGTTTCCGGCGGTCCGGAGCACCGATTCCGCCAGGGCAGGAACCGCATCGGAGGGTATTCCAAAATCCTTGAATGTCAGATTGCGTCCGATCCGTCTGAGCCATTCGCCAAATGCCGCAATGCCTTCTTCGGGTCCGTTTGCGGCAGGATTAAAGATCTGTCCGAACGGGACGAGTTTTTCTCCGATCTGCTCCCTGAACATTTCAAGATAATGGGGGAACACAAGCGCCAGTCCGCGTCCGTGGGAGATGTCGAACATCCCGCTCAGGGCGTGTTCGATCACATGGATGGTGTGCGGTCCTTCACGGCCGGCTTCGTTAATGCCGATCAGCGCAAGGGTGGAGGCCCAGGCAAAGGCGGCACGCGCTTCGGCATCGGCGGGATTGTTGAGCAGCCGGTCCAGCATTTTCACGACGCTTTCCGTAATGGCAAGTGAGATTTTATCGTTGAGCTCTCCTTCATGCCGGGAAGAAAAATAGGCTTCCGTGGCATGGGTGATGATATCCACGGCGCCGTCCAGCAAATAATCGCGCGGAACGCTGAGGGTCAGTTCGGGGTCGATGACGGACAATACCGGCCGGGCGCCGTAGCAGACAAAACCGCTCTTATCCAGGGTTTCGTCATGAGTTACGACGCCAAATGCATTTCCCTCCGAACCGGTTGCGCTCAAAGTTGGAATGCAGATGACCGGCAGTGACTGATGCGTGGTTTTCTGTCCCGCGCAATAATCCCAGATCGAAGTGTCGTTTTTTGCGACAATCGCAACGCCTTTTGCGGCATCCATGGCGGATCCGCCGCCAAATCCGATTACTGCATCGACGTGCAGGTTCTTTGCCAGCCGTCCGCCGGCATCGACCATAGATACGCGCGGATTGGGCATAACCTTATCAAACACGTCCGCACGTATGCCGGACGTCTCCAGCTGATTCAGCAGGGCATCCAGATAACCGAGCCGGATCACGCTTCCCGAAGAGCAGACGATCAGCACTTTTTCGGCTTTTTTCCGGATCTCTTTCCCCGCACGCTGAAAAACGCCGTTGCCAAAAACAAATTTTGTGGGAATGTGTAAGGTGAATTCGTGCATTTTTTCCTCCTGTTTTAGGAGAATTTACCCTATCTTCACGACAGAAAAAAAGGATTTTTTATGTTCACCCTCCTTCCCGCTTTCCGTTACGGCTGGCAGCAAATGCAAAAAAATATCTGGACCTTTGCCCTGCTGGCGCTTCTGCTTTCCCTTGCGGATATCGGCGGTAACATCAAACTGAAAGCGGCGGGAATTGACGAGATTCTGATGCTGGAACGCCCCTGGGAATACCTTTCCGTTGATATTGTTTTGTGGATGGGCGCTTTTCTTGTTTTTGCCGCTTGTCTGAATTTCTTTGTAGTCACCCTGGTGCTGGCAATCCTGCACGGAGAAGCGATCCTGCCGTATCTAAAACGAAAGATCCGTCTTTTTCCGGCATATCTGGGGCTGATGCTGCTGAAATATCTGCTGACCGGCATCGGGCTGCTGTTCTTTATCGTTCCCGGACTTCTGCTGATGCTGGCCTTTTATTTTGCGGAATACCTTCTGATCGACAAAGAAATCACGCTAATCAAATCTCTGCGGCAAAGTGCGGAGATCACGCGCGGATCGCGGCTGGGCATTTTCCTGTTCGAGGTGGATGTCTTTATCATTTCCTATATTCTGGCTTTCCCGCAAAACATCTGGCCCGACACCGTTTTGACCTATGTCATTCTTGCGCTCATCAACCTTGTTTGGCTGCCGGTCGCCTGGAATGCTGCGGGGCATATCTATCGATTTGTCTCGGAAATGCAGCTTCCCCGCAGTGGCTAAACCATAGCGTAAAAAATATATTTCTGATTTTCATTAAATTCGCTACATTGCATGAACAGTATTTATTCCTGGTAAATTTTTGGCGATGCACCGGTAAGCGGTGCTTTACATGAATGCATAACGGGGCGCCCGGCCTGCAATTGCGCGTATTGTCTGGCAAAAAAGCAGGCGTGCCGGCGTGAGATCAACTTCGTATTCTGAAACAAGCAATCAAGGAGCGCAGAAAAATGCAAAGGAACATTTCCCCGATCTTCACCCGGCTACTGCTGGTCCTGGTGCTGGCTTTTTCGGTTTCATGTGATGTGCTTTTCCCCGAACTTGGCAAAGGCAAAAAGCTTTTGGAAGTAGAGATACCCGCTGCGGATACGGCGGTCGTGATCGGGATCGGCGGCAAGATCCGTGTTGAGATACCGCCAAACGCCGTTCCGGAAGGAACACTGCTGCGTATCTACAAGCCGGATGACGAGAACCTGCTTGAAGATGAAACCCGCCGGTTCAACGGCATCTATAATGTGGAAATGAGTTCCGGCAGCGCCTTTGATATTCCCCTGAAAATCACCCTGCATTACGACAGCACGCTTGTCGTGCCGGGGAATATTCCCAATAAGATCGGCGCGGCCTGGTACCGGGATGACTGGGAACGCTGGTCCCTTTACGACAGCGTTGCCGTCGATACCGCAGCCCATACCGTCACCTTTGAAACCAACCATTTGACCAAGCTTTCCGCATGGACCCTGCACGGCTATACGGACTGGACCAGTAACCGGCATTTTAATATTTACTGGTGCTCCTCCGGAACAAGCGCACCGGTGGCAGACGCAGACTACCGCCCGCGCGAGAACTCGGACAACCCGGACGATCCCCTGTATATCCAGGATATGAGCGACTATCTGGATCAGGCCTATGATGCGTTTAAGGCCAGGAACCTGAAGCTCCCGGACTCAAAAATTGACGTCTGGGTGACCGACCTGGGCGGCGACGACGGACAAAGTACCGCACGGGGAAGCATATATATCAGCAACAACTGCAGCGGCGGGGCGGTGACCCGGACGGCTCTTCAGGCGCTTCCTTCCGCCTGCGCACATGAATTGCTCCACGTTTCTCAGGATTATTATTATGTATTTACCACCGCCCGCATTCCCCTTGTCATGACGGATGTGGTGACGACCTTGTGGTGGCTGGAGGCCACGGCAACCCAGGCGGACCGCATGGTGTGGTCAAATCTTGCCTTTTATGAGTCCGATGATTATTCGGATAATCTCCTAGAAGGACAGCTGCATAAAGCCTGGGACGACTGCAGAACGGACCCGGAGTGGTACACAGCCGGCGGGTTCCTGTCCTACCTTGCCAATCACCGCTATGGGAACAAGGCCGACATTGCCAAGCTGATCGTTCTGGGGGGCGCGAAGACCACCGCGTATTTCCGCACCATTCTTGATACCTATATTAAAGACGAACTGATGGGCGTCGGGATCGGACGGGAGTATTCCGACTATGTCCGATGGGCCTACCAGGGGTATTACGCGCCGGTCACTATTCAGTATCGCCAGCCCGGAAAAACGAATCAGTTACCCTGGGAAAACAATTACCTGCTGGATTTCCGCAACAACACCGCTTTCTTCAGTCAGACACTTCCGCCCCTTTCCGCCCGGATCATCCGGGTGGGGGTGAACGAGGACAGCGATCTCTCCTCCACGCTCACAATCGATCCGATTGCGCTGCCGGACGGCATCCGGGCCTTTTTGTATGTCGATCACGAATTTTACGAGGAGATCCTGCCGGGACAAAAAACCTACCGATCCCTCATCAAAACGCCTGTTGCCGCCTATCACAAACGTCATGCGAACATTTTGCTGATCAACGAGCACAAAGACAACGACCTTAACGCAAAGATTAACCTGTCGATCACCGCCCAGGAGACGCAAACGCTCAATTTCAGCGAAAAGATCTATGGAATGGCCTTGGGAGAACACGGGAACAACCTGATGGTGTCCTGCAATGCGACGGTCAAGGGCTACAAACCCGTTCAGATCCTGAGCATTGAACAGGATGCGACCGATTTAGGAGATTATATCACCTGCCGGCTGATCGTGCATCTCAGCGCCGGCGCATTTCTTGGCAATCTCGAGAACATGTCCATTGAATTCCTCGAACCCGGAAAACTTCTCGTTGACAAATCCGCAACGGAAGGCTGGAAATGGGAATGGCAGGAATTTTTGGGCGGAACCGCCGAGATCGTAAACAAGATAATCAGCAATTACGTTTATCCGACGGTCGGCAGCGGAAATACCTTTACGCTCACGACGCCAGAAGGCCACTTATATCAGGCCGGATACACCGAGGTCGTTTTTCAGGCAAAGACCGTCAAATCCGTACTCGGCTCCGATCAGCAGTGGCGGGATCAGGAAATTGTCTATATTCTAAAAGTCCTTTTCCAGCCTCCTGAATAAGTGAGCCCGGTCGTTTGATCCGCATCTCTCTTTGCGATGATTCACCTAATGCGTTTCAAAAAAACCGCTCTTGTGTTTTTGCGTGGATTTTCTGTTTTTATTTTTAGGTATTTTGTCCTATAATAACGGGCACAGGAAGGAAAACGAATACAAACTGAAAAAATATCCGGAAGGATTGATCATGAACGCATACGGTTGGCTGTCAGTATTACCGCCCCTTCTTGCGATCGGACTTGCCGTTAAAACGCGGCAGGTTTTCCTTTCGCTGGCTGCGGGAATCTGGCTGGGCTGGACGATTTTAAGCGCCTGGAATCCTTTGCGGGGGCTGAGCGGAATGTTGGCTTCGCTGGTACAGGTCTTTCAGGATCCCGGAAATACCCAGGTGATCCTGTTCTCGGCCATGGTGGGAAGCCTGATCGCACTTACCCAGCGCTCCGGCGGCATTGACGGTTTTGTATCCTATATTATGAATAAAAAGTGGATCAAAGGACGCAAGGGGGCCCACCTGCTGGCCTGGGGCCTGGGTGTGGTGATTTTTATCGAATCCAGCATTAAGATACTCATCGTGGGTTCGGTCTGCCGGCCGCTCTATGACAAACTCGGTATTTCCCGGGAAAAGCTGGCTTATATTGCGGACTCCACATCTGCACCGGTTTGTATGCTGATCCCGCTGAATGCCTGGGGTGCCTTTACCATCGGGCTGCTGACCACGCAGGGGGTCCGCAATGCAACCGGCGTTCTTCTGCAATCCATCCCGTTGAATTTTTATTCCATTATCGCTGTATTGATGGTGCTGTTCTTTATTCTCACACCCTTTGATTTCAGAAAAATGAAAAAAGCAGAAAGACGCGTTCGCGAAGAAGGCAAACTTTTACCGGATGGTGCGACCCCGATGATGGATGAAAATCTGACAGGATTGAAAGCAAAAGAAGGGGTTCGGAAATTAGCGCGAAACATGATCATTCCCATTGTTGTGATGAGCGTTTTTATGCCGGCCGCGCTTGTTATTACCGGACTTCAAAACCTATCTGCTGCTGAGGGTGTGCGCTTGACGCTCGGTGGGGCCTTGCGCCAAGAGGGCCTTTTGGGCGTGCTGGCGGAAGGTTCCGGATCAACGGCGGTTTTTTGGTCAGTTATGCTGGCGATCGCCGTTGCCGGATTATTGACACGTTTCCAGAAAACGCTTACGGGAAAAGAAATAATGGAACTTATCCTCAAGGGGGCGGGCGGTATGATATCGCTGGCGCTGCTGATGATGCTGGCTTTTTCTCTGGGTGCAACCTGTAAATTGCTGGGGACAGGCGCCTTTGTGGCGCAGGGACTGTCCGGTACCCTGCCGGCGGCGCTGGCACCCCTGATGATCTTTATCACGGCGTCCTTCATCGCTTTTTCCACCGGCACCAGTTTCGGTACCTTTGCGTTGATGATCCCGCTCGCCGTCCCGCTGGCGACAGATCTCGGGGTCAGTCTGCCCCTGGCGGTTTCCGCTGTTCTTGGCGGCGGGGTGTTCGGGGACCATTGTTCCCCCATTTCCGACACTACCATTGTGGCCTCAATGGCCTCCGCCTGCGACCATATCGATCACGTCAATACCCAGATCCCCTATGCCCTGCTCAGCGCGGGGATCGCGGCGCTTTTATATTTAATCACAGGATGGATAAGCTTATGAATCAAAAAATAAAACCTTACATCATGCTGGCGCGACCGGCAAATATCGCCCTGGTCACTACGGTGATCCTGATCACCTCCGCCTTCTTTTCACCCTATCCGCCGGTCTGGAAGGTTTTGCTTTCCGTGCTTTGCGTCGCCTGCATTACGGCGGCCGGAAATACGCTGAACGATCTTTTCGATATCGAGATCGATCGAATTAACAAACCCAAGCGCCCGCTTCCTTCCGGAACGATCCTCCCGGAAAATGCCAAACGTTATATGTATGTTCTGTTTGTGCTGGGTAACGTCTTTGCATTGATCCTGGGTTTTTGGAATCTTGTCATTTCCCTAATTATCGTCACGCCCTCCCTTTACTGGTATGCCCGGCGTCTGCGCAACGTACCGCTTGCGGGAAATGTGATGGTTGCCTTTCTTTCATCCCTGACCTTTGTTTTTGCCGCTCTCGCCTTTAAGGATATCTCCATGGCCTATATTCCGGCGCTTTATTGTTTTATGATCTCCTTAATTCGTGAGATTGTCAAGGACCTGGAAGATTTGCGCGGAGACGGTATCAATAACAGCAATACACTCCCCGTGGCAGTCGGGGAAACCTCCGCCCGCGTAATTGCCGCTATTATGATTCTGTTTTTCCTGCCAATAATCCCCCTGCCTTATCTCGCAGGACTCTACAATCAGTGGTTCTTTTTTATTGCTGTTTTTGCCGTAGGCGTTCCCATGGTTATAATAATGGTAAAGCTTTTTCAGGTCCGGCATGAAGTTAATTATTATCAGTTTGCATCGATAATGAAGATCATTATGTTCATCGGACTGCTGGGGCTTTTTATCGGCCGCTTATAAATGCTTCTTGTCCCTTTTACATTATAAAAACCCTTTAGGCTTTTTTTTAAATCGGTTTTTTCCTATATTAAAAACGGTAAGTCCAACAATTGACAACTAATGAAAGGATTTCATTATGACAAAAGTGAGTGTTGTCCTGCACTATTACAAGGCAAAAGAATTTGACGAAAAGCATATTAAGGCACAGGTGGCGGAACTTGCGGGTCAAAGCTGCAAGGATCTGGAATTTATCCTGATCACCTGTGATAAAGAGGATGCGCTTTCGCGCTTTTCGGCGCTTAAACCCCGTATCCTTAACTGCCAGAACGATCTTGCGCTGAATATGAACCGTGCGCTGAACATGGCGGAGGGGGAATGGATCCTGTTTATTGACAACCGCGACAATCCGGTGATCATGAAAAAAGCCGCCGTTGACGGTTTCTTAATGGGTGCGGAACGCCAGAAAGACGCCGGTCTTTTCTATTCCAGCTACGAACTGGAAGATAACGGGGAGATTAAAGAGGTCCATTTACTGGATCACCATATTGGACGTGTCCGCGACAACATGGATTACGGAAAGGTGTATTTTATCCGGAAAAGCGCCCTGGAAGCCATCGGCGGTTTTGATGTTTCCGTCAAATACAATCACCTGTACGACCTGCGCCTGAAGATCTCGGAAAAGTACAAACTTTACCGGATCGCCAACCGCTACAGCGGCTCTTATTACCGCGTGGTCGCCGCCGGAAAAAAAGCGGATGTGTTCGATTATCTGAAAGCCGGCAAGGCTATTCAGCTGGAAGCGGAACGCGTATTTACAGAACATCTGAAACGTATCGGCGCCTATATGGCTCCGGGCGTAATGATGCCCAAGAACCAAATCCACAGGGATGTCTCCACCCTGAAAGCCTCCATTATTATTCCCGTTGGCAATCGACCCGAATTTATCGGCCCCGCCATCAAAAGCGTACAGCAACAGACCGTCCGGGATATTGAGGTCATTGTAATGGTCAATGGCGGCGAAAAGGATTCTACATCGGATGTGGTCCGCAGCTACATGGAAGGCGGAGCCAAATATGATCCCGAAAAACCGGAGGTCCGGCTCTGTGTGCTTGATATCAACAGCATCGGTCTTTGCCTGAATCTGGGCGCCAAGATGGCCCGCGGTAAATATTACATTCAGCTCGATTCAGATGATCAGCTGATCGAAGATGCCGTTGAAAAGATCCTGGCCGTTTACGACAGCGATCCGGAGATCGGCATGGTCATCGGTTCCTACGAAGTCTGGGAAAAACATGCGGACGGCGGCATTACCCGTGTTGAGGAAATCCCGGTGGTAACCCACGACGAATGGACCGATGAAAACGGCCGCAACAATCTGCTGCGCATCAACGGTGCAGGCGCCCCGCGTTCCGCGCGCATTGAAGTTATCAAAAACATCGGATACTTCAGCATCAATGACGATCCTTATGCGCGCAATTACGGCGAAGACTATGAGTTGGTAGGCAAAGTGGCAGAACAATATAAGATTGGCCGTGTCTGGGATCCCATCTATAAGGTGGTCCGTCATGCCGGCGGAACCGATCATAGCATTAACCAGCACACCATCGACCGCAATGACAATGCCAAGGACTGGGTGCGCATGGAAACCATCCTGCGGCGCCAGGCCTTTAACAAAAAAGCCTGAACCAGGAAACCACAGAATAACCCGTCTCCCTGAGACGGGTTTTCTTTTTTAGCCAAAAGATCCGGGGCAAAGGAATTTGCTTCTTTGATCAACCTGAGAAATTGCATTACCCCGATCTTCCGACCCCAACCCGGCTAAAGGTTCCGGGCTCATTCGCTTGTCTTTTTCTTTGTTTTTTTAATTCTGAACTTCGTCCGCAGAAATTCATTCCACCGCAAATTTGGCGCTGACACGCAATCCGTCGATGTTGCGCGCAAAGATCAGATAGACACCGCGCGGAATGTAGTTCCCGCCCGGCAGTTTACCGTCCCAAACGATCTGTTTTCCGTAATTTTCGGGCGCATTGGCGGGAAAGGAGATCAGCACCCTTCCGTCGAGCGTTGTAATACTTACCTGGGTCTGCTCCGCCAGTCCGTCGATCACGATTCGTGCATCTGTGCCCGGACGGTACGGCTGTGGAAATATAAGAAGATTTTTCATTGCGCTGCGGTTTTCCGTCCAGGACGTTTCGTAGCGGTTCAAGCCGGATGCCGTCAGGAGATAGGCGTAACCTTCTTGGGTATCGAAGACCAGGTCATATACCACATCGTCCAGAAGTCCCGAATTGTTGCGGCGCAGTCCTTTGCCTTCATTGAACCAGGTATTGTTGCTAAGGTAGATCTGCACACCCTGACTTTGGGTAAGGATCCATTTGTTGCCTTTGGGATCGATACGGATCTTTTTTGCCAACATTCCGCTCAACCCGTCCAGAGGAGGATTCAGACTGAATATCGTTCCTGCGGAAAGTGTCACCGGGGTGCGGATCATCTGTACACCCGATGCGGTGGCAACCCAGATACTTCCGGTAAGCGGGTCCGCGTCAATGGCATTTACATCGTTGCTGATCAGACCGTCTGCTGTCGTGATCAGGCGCCATGTCCCGCTTTGGGGATCAAAGACGGTCACACCGCCGGTCGTCCGGGGTACGTCCGCTTGCCGTGCCTCATTGGCGATCCATAAACGACCGGCATTATCAAAGACCATATCCCGGGCAAGTATCTGCAAAGCACCGCTGCTTTCTTCAACGGAATATTTCCGGATGCTGCCGTCTTTTCCGAAACGGATCAGCGGTTTTGCATCCAAAGTGTGAACGTTCAGCGCCCAGATGTTCCCGTATCGGTCTTCCTGCAGTCCCCGCATTTTTAAATACCAGGAACTTCCGCCGAGTCCCTGGGTGCCGACGATAATGCCGTTTGCGGTATCATAAACGGTATATTGATGAAGATCGTTCAGATTGATGCGAACCAGTGCACCGGGGCCTTCAGCTTCGGGGTTTTGCCCGCTAAGAGGAATGGCGGAAATATCAGTAATAGAGAAGAACAGCTCCCCGTCCGTAGAAATCTGTGCGTCGTAAACGGCCGTCTGCCCGCCGATAATCGTGGAAATATTCAGCGTATCCGCCGAAAAAGCATCTGTACGAACCGATTCCTGAATGGATTCTGCATAGGGAGAAAAAATAAAATTGTGCCAATAGCGCTGATCCAGTACCGCAACGCCGTTAATTCCGGCAACATACAATTTGCGGTCGGCGCCAATGGCCAGCGCATTCCCCTGAAACTGCATCATGGTATTGGGAAGAAAGACGGTCCGGCTGCCGTTGGAAAACGAAACGCGCATCAGGCCTTTGGCTTCACGGGCCAGCCATAATGTATTTGCATTGACGGAAAAGCCGCTGAGCTTTTCGCTGCCACTGAAAATTTCGCTGACTTTCCGGAGATCGTAAACCGCATTTTCCGTAGCAAGATAAAGCGTCCCCCGATCCTGCATAAAACTGCAGGGAGCGGTATCAACTTCCAGTAAAACACGGTGTGTGTTTGCATCACGCCGATAAACAAGTTGGTCTTCCGTGACATAAAAGAGGGTGTCACCCAGTGCGGCAAGGCGCATAACCGCCCTTGCGCTGTCCATTTTCATTGGATACCAGGCCGTGGAAGGTTTTAGATTGGAATTGTATAGGCCGGCGCTATATATGCCCCGGTCCGAAGCGATAATAATGCTGTCGCCGTTCAATACAATATCGTAGAGTTCTGTCGGAGAGCCCGGGAACTGATCATAAAGATCCTGAAAAATGTAACGATCGAAATGCCGGACAAAATGGACGACGCCCGGCGTGAAATCTTTTTTATAAACGGCAAATACATGCTGATCGTTGCCAGCAAAGGCGGATACGCTGTTAAAATTGAGATCGAAATAGCTTACCCGTCCTTCGCGGGTTACGGCGCTGATACCTCTGGCCCCGCTTTGGTAGGAATACCACTCCGAACTGTCACTGTTGATATAAAAGCGGTTCAGGTCGATATGCGCCGTCTGTTCCGTCGATGCCGGAGTAACAAATATTTGTAGCAAGGTGTCAAATTCGACAGGGCCGCCGCTGCTGACGGCGCGCAGGGAACTCCCGTTTAAGTACAGGTCGCGCATCGTTAATTGCGGACCATAGGAAACCCAGTCGCCCACAACGGCTGTCAGACGGTAGAATCCGATCAATATCAGGACAAGAACCCGGAAAAGCTTTTTCATTTTTTCACTGTCTTTACCACAATCCCCTCTTCGGAAGGATAACGGGATTTGAGAAGTGAAAGCGCCTGCCGGGCTTCTTCGTAATTTTCATAGCCGCCCACGCGGACAAGATACAGCGGAGTTGTTGTGCTTTCGCGTTTTTCTATCTCCACATCGTATCCTTCTTTTTCAAAGAACTCCTGCTTGCGCCAGGCATTCTCCTGAAGGGAAAAGGCGCCGATCTGTATGCGATAATTTACGATCTTGACAGGGGTGTCTTGCTGTTCGGGTACCGCAGGGGGAACATTTGCAGGAGCCGGTGGACCGGGGTCTGTCTTGGGCGAAGTCGCGGTCTCTGTGCTTACGGGTTTGGGTGTAAACTCCGTAATAACACTGGACTTGTTTGCTTCGGTTTTTCCCGGGGACTCTTCGATTTGTTTTTGAGAGCGGAAAAAGACCAGCCGGTAATAACTGTCGTTTCGGATAGGGTCATATTCCTCTACCGCGCGCTTTAAAAAACTCAGTCCTTGGCTGTCCCGCTTGTTCACAAAAGCATAGTCGGCCAGCATCACGCAAAGGTAAGCCTTTACCGGGCCGGATTTGCTTTCGGAAAGATACTGTTCCGCCCGTTGTGCGGCGATCTCTCCGTTTGGCTCAAGGATCAGGTTGAAAAGCCGGGCCGCTTCTTCCTGGGCGTCGTCCAGAGAAAAAGCCTCAACGGAGTCCCGGCCGTAACCTTCCAGAATTTTAAGAATATCTTGTGCGGGGAGAGGTACCCGGAACAATAGAAATACCGTTGAAATAATTAAAAACCATTTAACTTGTTTTTTCATCATCTGAAAAACACCTTTATTCTCACTTTTGTTTCAAGGTTTTCTGATTCTTTTCGGCGTAGAGCCCCGTACTGGAATAACCGGCAAGCCGTGGAAAGATCAAAACCCTGCCGCCATAATCACGAACAAAGTCCGCGCCCACTATCGTTTCCGGATCATAGTCGTCACCCTTGATCAGGCAATCCGGACGCAGGAGACGGATAATTCTGTCCGGGGTGGGATCTCCGAACATAACAACTGCGTCCGCAGCGGAATCCAGAAGGACCGCTTCCGCGCGTTGGGTTTCCGGGTTGCGGGGACGATCCGCACCCTTGAGTTTCCGTACTCCGGCATCATCGTTCAGGGCGACAATAAGCCGCTTCCCCTGCTCTCGCGCAAAAGCTAGCAATGCCCGGTGTCCGGGATGTAGTCCGTCGAAACAGCCGTTCGTAAAAACCAGTGTGTCCCCGTTCTTTTTCCATTGTGTGCACTGTTGTGACAAAGCCGGCCATTCTGAGCTTGTATAGACTCTTTTCATTTGTGGAAATGTACGATTTTTTAACAAATGAAACCAATAAAAATTCCGTTTTATTGTCCTTTGCCCCGGGCAAGGGTACAAACGGGACAGCAATGTATCAACTCCTGGCTGCAAAAATGATCGCGCGTAAAAAGAATTCCCTGGGCACAGAGCCAGTTCCGGCTGCGTCTATCGTTCCCCGGTATGCCGTGACGCCGGTGAAATTTTTCGGCCATCCCGTATGCCTGCGGAAGGGTGGCGTTTTCCATATATCTGCGGATCATTGCGGCTTTATCGGAGCCTTCGTTCTTGTCCAGCCGCACTGCTTCCATCAGCGGCAGCAATGTATTTAAAACGATCTCTTTGCGGATGCCGGGTCCCGGCGGATATGCTTTTTCTTCTCCGGGGGTATTCGTATAAAAGAAGCGGTAAAAAATTCGGTCCCAGCGGGAATCCCGGTCCAGCATCTCATATAAGGTTTCTGCGGCGGGAATGCCGTAAAATTTCTGCAGCAAGGCCGAAAGCCAGACGATTCGGCGTTCGGGATAATGCGCCGGCCGCGTGCCGGAATAATTCCAGCGGATAGGCGGCGCACTGCTGCTGTCTTTCGTAAAACCCGCAAGATCGAATAGTCGATCGCGGATCAATGATCTTTTTATGCGTTTTTGAACATAGTCTTCCCAGGGAAAGATCATGAAAAGGCGTATCATGTTTTCTTCGTTAAAGCGGTACCCGCAGGCTTTAAATATGCCCCAGAACATCATGACGTCATAAGGAAAGCGATCGTGCTGGCGGTAAAAGTAACGAATCTTCTGGTCAACCCGGCGCCAGCCCTGTTCCCGCAAAACCGCAAAGTAGCTTTCCGGTGACGCCGTAAACTCAAGACAGCTTTCCCGGGGTTCCAGTGAAAACACTTCCTCAAGTTCAATGTAACACAGCGGTATCGGCCGCCCGCTTTTATCGCGTACACAAATATCCCCGCCGGGCGGGTGAAAAACAACATGCAGAATGCAGTTCTGATAACGCACATCATGCTGATGGCCATGTGCGTACCAGTCACCGGCATGCCGGTGCACCTCAATATCACCTTCAAAAAGCCGCTCACCGATAAAAACCCGTGCATCGCTGAAATCAGGTCCGTCGCTTTTGTTTTGCCTGCCAGGACAAATGACGCGCAAGGGAAGGCCGTCCCCGCTGACGCGCGCTTTTTTCCAGAGTGCATTGATCCATGCCTCCTGCAGGCGCTGTTCCGATACATACAGTTCGCGCGGCTCAAACAGCTCCAGATAACACTGAAAGGTTTTTTCTTTCATCGGCATCCCCCGGTTTTTCCGGAAAGATAAACAATTTTTTTTCCATTCTGCAGGCGGAAATTTTAGCTGTGATACCGATCACGTTTTCGGAATATTTTGCCGGGATCACCCTGTAATGTTTTATCTTTGGGATCAGAATTTACCGGTTTGTTTATTCGATCAGCATGCTTAATTCCCGCTTTTTAATAATGCGGATCGCTTTTCCGTCAATTTCGATCAGTTTTCGTTCTTTAAGTTCGTGCAGGCTGCGCGTCAGTGAGGGCCGGGCAACACCGAACAGTTCCGCAAGACGCGCATGGGATATGGGCAGCCGGAATTGGCTTTCCCCGCTTTCCCGGCTGCAATTCAATAAGTATAGCGCGATCTTGCCGCGAATGGTCTGCAGGGTTAAAAAACGCAGTTTATCGGACAAGAATTGTGTCCGGTCGGAAATGATATCCAAATAATTCCTTAGTATTGTTTCATTCATCCCCAGCAAGCGCAGGAAAACATGCCGTGTTAAAAAAAGGCATTCCGTCTCGCGGTTGGCAATAATATCAACGGGATAGCGGTTGTTTTTACCAAAAATAAAGGCCGGCGCCAAAATACGTTTGCCCTCGATATCTTCGATCTTCAGCACTTTACCGGAAAGACTGCTCATTTCCGCGCGAACACTGCCGTTCAGTAAAAAATGGATGCCGCTGCTTACTTCACCTTCGCAGGCAATGAATGTTTCTGCGGGATAGTGCTTCCGCTGATAGCTTACTTCTTCCAAAAGGCGGCGCAGTACCGGAAGCTCCAGTCCGTGGAATAAGGCATTCCCCAACAGTTTTTCATAAAAAATCATGGTTTGTCTCCCAAAATCACATTTTTGTAACATATGTTACAAATAAAAATAAAAATATTTCCTATTTTTTTATGTATAATAAATACTGCCGTTTTTTAACGGGGAAAAAAGGAGCAATGAAATGAGTATGTTCTGTTATCAGTGTCAGGAAACCGCAAAGAACCGGGGCTGTACCGTCGCGGGTGTTTGCGGAAAAAAAGACAATGTCGCCAACCTGCAGGATCTGCTGATCTTTGTGACTCGCGGCGTATCGCTGCTTGCCGATCTTGGTCGCCGTCAGGATGTGATTGTGGAAAAAGCCGATAAATTCATGTTTGAAGCGCTTTTTATGACCATTACCAATGCCAATTTCGATCCCGGCAAGATCCTGGCCAAAGTGCGCGAAGGATTCCGGGTCCGTGATTTTGTTCAACGGGAACTGCAGGAAAACGGTGTTGAAATTCCGGAAACTTTAGCGGAACCCGCAAGCTGGTATGCCGAAAAAGAGGAAGAGCTCATGGCAAAAAGCCTGACTGTTGGAGTCATGGAAACCGTGAACGAAGACATCCGCTCACTAAAGGAACTTGTCACCTACGGTTTAAAGGGAATGGCGGCCTACGCGGAGCACGCCTACAATCTGGGATACCGCAACGACGCTGTCTTTGCATTCATGCACCGGGCTCTGTCCGCAATCTGCGACAAAACCTTGGGCGTAAATGAGCTGATCCCGCTGGTGCTTGAAACCGGCGAATACGGCGTTCAGGTTATGGCGCTTTTAGATAAGGCAAACACGGAAAGCTACGGAAATCCCGAAATCACCCGGGTTAATCTGGGTGTCCGCAACAATCCCGGCATTCTCATTAGCGGCCATGACCTGAAAGATATGGAAGAATTATTGGAACAGACCCGGAACAGCGGTGTGGATGTCTATACTCATGGCGAAATGCTGCCGGCAAACTATTATCCCGCTTTTAAAAAATACCCGCACTTTGTCGGGAACTACGGAAATTCCTGGTGGAAACAGAAAGAAGAATTCGAGCCTTTCAACGGTCCGGTATTGTTCACGACCAACTGTATTGTGCCGCCCAAGAACAGCTACAAAGACCGCATCTATACGACGGGTTCGGCCGGATTTGAAGGCTGTGTCCACATTCCGGACCGTGAAGACGGGAAGCCCAAGGATTTTTCCCTGATCATTGAACATGCGCGGCGCTGCGTTCCGCCCGAAGCGCTGGAAGATGGCGAACTGATCGGGGGCTTTGCCCATAATCAGGTGCTCGCGCTGGCCGATAAAGTGGTCGGCGCCGTTAAGTCCGGAGCCATCCGTAAATTTATTGTTATGGCCGGTTGCGACGGACGTATGAAGGACCGCGTTTATTACGAGGAGTTCGCAAAAAAACTGCCAAAGGATACTATTATCCTGACCGCGGGTTGTGCAAAATACCGCTATAACAAACTTCCGCTGGGCGACATCGACGGCATTCCGCGCGTTCTGGACGCCGGGCAGTGCAACGATTCCTATTCGCTGGCCGTGATCGCATTAAAGCTGAAAGAGGTCTTTGGCCTGAAGGACCTGAACGCGCTTCCTATCGCCTACAACATCGCCTGGTACGAACAAAAAGCCGTGATCGTTCTGCTGGCCCTGCTGTACCTTGGCGTAAAAAATATTCACCTCGGACCCACGCTGCCGGCCTTTATCTCTCCTGCGGTAAAAACGGTGCTGGCGGAGAAATTCGGCCTAAGCGGTATCTCCGATGTCGATGCGGACATGGAGGCCTTGCTGAATTAAGGTTTTAACGAACTGATTATTTGTACTTTTCCCATTAAAACTTGATCTGGGTTTTGAACTTGGGTCAAGTTTCCCTTTTTATTCCGCTTTGTTATTTGTAAAATAACAGCTATTTGGGAGAAAACGCATGTATTCGGATCAGCAGCACCGGCAGCAATGGAAAGAACTCGAGCAGCGGATTGGCTTTGCCTCGGTTTTTGTGCTCACTACGCATCAGAATCCGGATGCGGACGGCATAGGATCCGAAATTGCGCTCTACACTTTGCTGCGAAAGCTTGGCAAGGAAGTCCATATTCTGAATATTTCCGAAACTCCGGGCAATCTCGCTTTCATTGATCCCAATAATCTTTGTCAGCGCTATGTTCCTTCCGAACATCAGTATCTGCTCGAGCGGGCCGATCTGCTCATTGTTCTGGACGCAGGTTCTTTCGCCCGACTTGGCAAGCTTGGTGAAGACGCTCTATCCGTCCGGGCGACCATTGTATCCATTGATCACCATCCCGGACCAAAAAACCCCGATTATATCCAGGAAATTGTCCATGAAAACGAATGTTCGGTCGGCCGCATGCTTTATGAATTCATCCGCTGCTGCTTCTCCTCGCAGATGGATCCGGTCATCGCCCGCGCTCTGTATACCGCCATTGCGGGAGACACCGGAAATTTTCGTTTCGGGAACACGACCCATCATTCGCACCGGGTTGCGGCGGAACTTTTGCAGTACGGAATTGACGCCTATCAGGTCTATTGCAATCTTTTTGGAAATATTTCCCGGCCCGGTATTCGTCTCCTGACCGCCGTATTGCAAACGATACAGTATTCCGAGGACGGAAAGATCGTCTGGTTCGTGATCACACGCAGCATGCTGCAGGAAAACGGCGCCAGCGATAACGATACCGAAGGACTGACCGATTTTCTCCGAATGATCGAAGGTGTGGAGGTCAGCATTATGTTCAAGGAACGAATCGACGGTTCCACGCGTATCAATTTCCGTTCACGGGGCAAAGTGACAACCAACGGTGTTGCGCGCCGCTTCGGTGGCGGCGGCCACAAACACGCCAGCGGCATTGTCAGCGAACTGTCCATGAGCGAACTGCTTCCCCTGGTTGTGGAGGCAATGATAAAAGAGGTAAATGCAGGCGATGATGGAAATCCGCCTTGCTGAACATTGCGGGTTCTGTTTCGGCGTCAAGCGCGCCGTGACTTTGGCAAGCGATGCTCTGGAAAAATACGGGCGCGTTGCGGTGATGGGTGATCTTGTACATAATAAAAAGGTCATGGAAAAACTCCGCAAAAGGGGACTTGTTTATGTTCGCGATCTTGAAGAAGCGGCAGGAATGCCGCTGCTGCTCCAAGCTCACGGGACCGCCCCTCTGCTGATCGAGAAAGCGCGTAAAATGGGTCTGAAAGTGATCGACGCCACTTGTCCCCTGGTTAGTGAGATCCATCGGTCGGCACTGGAACTTGAAAGCGAGGGCCGGCAGGTTATCGTGATCGGAGACCGGGATCATGACGAGGTTCGCGGGATCGTTTCCCGCCTGCATGACGCCTGTGTAATTTCGCATGCGCCGGACATCGGGGAACACTGCGATATCAAACCCAAATGCGGGGTGGTCATTCAAAGTACGCAGCAATTTGAGAATGTCCGTGAAATTCTACCGATCCTGTTGACAAAATCGCACGATTGCCGTATCATTAACACAATCTGCGAACCGACACGACGGAATCAGAAAGAAGTGCGGGAACTGGCAAAAAGCAATGATTGCGTGCTGGTGATCGGCGATGCCGCATCCGCCAATTCGACGCGGCTTTTTACCCTGCTGCAGTCGATGAACCCGAACAGTTACCGGATCTCGGGAGTTGAGGAGATCGATTCCAATTGGTTCCGCGGATGTAAAACACTGGGAATAACAGCTGGCGCCAGCACCCCGGATGAACTTATAGATGAAGTACTGCAATATGTTAAATCATTAGATGGAGATAAAAAGAAATGAAAAAAGGGACGTTTGAGGTCAAGGTAGGTCTGGCTGAAATGCTGAAGGGCGGCGTCATCATGGATGTGACGAATGTTGATCAGGCAAGGATCGCGGAAGACGCCGGGGCGGTTTCTGTCATGGCACTGGAACGCATTCCAGCAGACATTCGTGCTTTCGGCGGTATCGCCCGGATGAGTAATCCGGAAATGATCCTGAAGATCAAGGAAGCCGTTTCCATTCCGGTCATGGCCAAATGCCGTATCGGCCATTTTGCCGAAGCGCAGATCCTACAGGAGCTCGGTGTGGATTTTATTGATGAATCTGAAGTGTTAACACCGGCGGACGAAGAAAACCATATCTGGAAAAAAGATTTTCATGTGCCCTTTGTCTGCGGATGCCGAAATCTGGGTGAAGCCCTGCGCCGCATCGGCGAAGGTGCGGCAATGATCCGCACCAAAGGCGAACCCGGTACCGGCGATATTGTTGAGGCTGTGCGTCACATGCGCATGGTGATGGGGGAGATCCGCCGCCTGGCGAACCTGGACCATACGGAACTGATGGCCGCAGCCAAGCATCTTGGCGCACCCTTTGAACTTGTGGAATGGATCGCTAAAAACGGAAAACTTCCAGTACCGAACTTTGCCGCCGGCGGTATCGCCACCCCCGCAGACGCCTCCCTGATGATGCAGCTGGGCGCGGAATCCGTCTTTGTCGGTTCGGGCATCTTTAAGTCCGACGATCCCAAACAGCGTGCCGAAGCCATAGTAAAGGCCGTAACCCATTATCTGGACCCGGCTGTGCTGGCGGAAGTTTCCAAAGGACTTAAAGATGCCATGTCCGGCATTGCTGCGGCCGGACTTCCGGAAGAAGAAAAAATGGCAAAGCGCGGTTGGTAGACGAAAACAGGACCGCTTATGATTAAAACGGGAGTTCTGGCCATTCAGGGTGCCTTTGCCCGGCACGCCGCGACTCTTTCTGCCTGCGGTGCCGAGGTGCGTATTGTGAAATATCGCCGGGATCTGGAAGGCCTGGACGGACTGGTGCTCCCGGGCGGGGAATCTACAACGATGACCAAAATGATGGGCTATCGCATCAACTATGAAGACCTTTTCCGTTTTGCCGAAAAAAATCCCGTTTTCGGCACCTGTGCCGGATTGATTCTGCTGGGCCGCGGTGCGGACGATGCCCGGGTACGGCAGTTTGCCCTTGTTGATGCCGAGATCACTCGGAACGCTTACGGCTCGCAAAAAGAATCCTTCGTCGATGATATTCCCCTGGAATTTGATCGGGATAACGCTTTTCATGCCATATTTATCCGAGCGCCGCGCATCCAGTCACTGGGCAACAATGTCCGCGTGCTCGCATCCTGCGGCGGTTTTCCCGTTCTGATCGAATCGGAGCTGCATCTTGGTGCAACCTTTCATCCAGAACTTACGGATGACCGGCGTATCCATCAGTATTTTATCCAAAAAATCAAGGAGATAAAAAATGGGAAAAAACAATCAACATAATCTTTTCCGTATTATTCTCTCGCTTGTGTTCATTTTCTTTGGCATTATCGCTCTTGGAAACAACATCGGCTGGTGGTACATCGACGATCTGTTCATGCAGTGGTGGCCGCTTATTCTTGTTTTGCTGGGCTTTATTACCCTTTTTGCGCCGGGCGGCTCCTGGGGCGGCGGCATTTTTATGATCCTGCTGGGGGTTGTTCTGCTGCTGCATACCCATGAAATCTATGATATTGGACAGCTGATCTGGCCTGCCATGCTCATTCTTTTCGGCTTTATTGTCTGGCCGAAAAAAAAGAATCCCGAAAAGCAGCAGACCCCGGGTGCAGACGGCGAACAGCTAAGCGTCGAAGACCATATTTTTAATTTTAATTCCATTTTCCGCGGACAACGGAAAGCGATCAGCGACAAACAGCTGAACGGCGGTCATGCAAGCGTCGTTTTCGGAAGCCTGGATCTGGATTTGCGTAATGCGGTTCCCAACACCGGTGCTTTTATCGAACTCAGCGCCGTCTTCGGCAAGATCACCTTGTTGCTGCCCTCCAACTGGAACATCAGCCGTGAAGGCGGAGCCGTCTTTGGTAAGATCAACGACCGAAGAAAAAATGTTCCCGATGCGGCGCTCAGTTATTCCGTCACGCTGGATCTGAACGCAGTGTTCGGCGAAATCGAAATCAGCAATTGAAAACTTATCCGGCTTTAATATGGAATGCCGGTTATTGAACGGAAGGCCTTTCCTTTTCGGCGGAAGCATGCAGCATTTTGATCATCATGATACGATAGCCGCCATTTCTACGGCGCCCGGACCGGGCGGGATCGCCGTGCTGCGTATTTCCGGCGACAAAGCGCGGGATATTGCCCTGAAGCTTCTGGATGTTCCCGATATGGAACCCCGATACGCCCAATTCTGCCATGCCGTCGATCCGGAAAACAGGGAAACCCTGGACGAAGTGATCGCACTTTTCTTTAAAGCGCCCGCTTCCTACACCGGCGAGGATACCGTGGAAATATCCTGCCACGGCGGCAATGCCGCAGCTCCCTCCATCCTCAAGGTTTGTTACGATCTGGGCGCGCGGCCGGCTCAACCCGGAGAGTTTACCCGGCGCGCATTTATGAACGGCAAAATGGACCTCCTGCAGGCGGAAGCTGTTGCTGACCTCATCCATGCGGTCAGCAATTCGGGACGAAAACTCGCAAATCGCGTTCTTGCGGGAAAGCTTTCGGAACGCATTCGCGACCTGCATCATGAACTGATGGATATTGCTTCCGTTCTTGAGTTGGAGCTGGATTTTTCCGAGCAGGAGATCACCGTTATGGACCGTGCGGAACTGCGGGAAAAAATCCGCGCGGCAGAAAGGCACATTGCCGATCTTGCCGCCGGCTATTCCGCCGGCCGCCTTCTGCGCGAAGGCGCGCTTGTTGCAATCGCCGGCCGCCCGAACACCGGAAAATCCAGCCTGCTAAATGCACTGCTTCGGGAAGAACGCGCGATCATTTCTCCGATACCCGGCACAACACGCGACACGATCGAGGAATCCATCATCCATAAGGGAATGCTGTTTCGCCTGGTGGATACGGCGGGGCTCCGTGAAACGGAGGATCCGCTTGAACGCATCGGAAATACCCGTGCCCGCAACGCAATCCGCAACGCGGACCTTCTGCTGCTCCTGGCAGATTTGAGCAAAGCCGACGACTTGCACTTTGAAAAACAATTCATTGCCAAACATAAGGAAAAGCCCCTCATCCTGGTGCTTAACAAATGCGACCTTGGTGATTGGGCTCCGGAGATTCCAGATGTCCGTCATTTACGTATCTCAGCAACCGGGGCTCTGAATCTTGATGTGCTGTTGGACGCTATGTTCGAAATGTTACAAAAGCATTACCGTCTCGACGGGGAGAGCGTCAGTATCAGCCGGGAACGACAGCGCCGTGCGCTCTTACAGTCCCTGGAAGCCCTAAAACGCGCCGGAGAAGCAGTCGAAAACCATGATTCCAATGAATTTATCGCACTGGATATCCGGGAAGCCATCGACGCCCTGGAAACCATTACCGGCGAAACCCGTTCCGAAGATATTCTGAACCATATATTTGATCGTTTCTGCATCGGCAAATAATTTTTATTACGGCGCTCAGCCTTTGCGAAAACGGGGGGATTGATGTAGATTCATGGCGATGGAAAATACCTACGATATTCTTGTGGTCGGCGGAGGTCACGCCGGTGTAGAGGCTGCCCTTGCCGCTGCACGCCTGGGCAAACGAAGCGCACTGATCACGATCGATCCGGACGCTATTGCCCGCATGAGCTGCAATCCCTCCATTGGCGGACTTGCCAAAGGTCACCTTGTCCGGGAAATTGATGTTCTTGGCGGGGAAATGGCAAAAGCCATTGATGCGACCGGCATTCAGTTCAAACTCCTGAATCGTTCAAAGGGCCGCGCCGTATGGTCCCCGCGCGCGCAAGCCGACAAGATCCTTTATGAACGCTACATGCAGCGCGTCGTTAAAAACACGCCCGGACTGGATGTCATTTCCGGCGATGCATCCGAACTGCTGATCGAAGGGGATCGCATTACCGGTATACGTCTTCGCGACGGTTCCCGTGTTCCGGGAAAGATCTGCATTCTTACGAACGGAACCTTTCTCCGCGGTAAGATCCATATCGGCAATATTCAGATCCCTGCCGGCCGTTACGGCGAATTGCCAAGCATTGGCCTTTCGGACCAGCTGAAAGCCCTGGGTTTTAGCGTGGGACGCCTGAAAACCGGAACGCCGTCACGCATTACAAAACGTTCCATTGACTTTAGTGCCCTGGAAATCCAGGCGGGTGACCCCGATCCGCTGCCCTTTTCGCATTCCACCCAAAATTTTCATCCAAAAAATATTCCTTGCTGGCTGGCTTATACCAATTTGCAGACCCACGATATCCTGCGTTCGGCCCTGGATCGCTCACCGCTCTATACCGGCAAGATCGAGGGCGTCGGACCCCGCTATTGCCCCAGCATTGAGGACAAAATTGTGCGCTTTTCCGAAAAAGCCGCGCATCAGCTTTTTCTGGAACCCGAATGGGAGGGCGCTCCGCAATGGTATGTAAACGGATTTTCCTCGTCATTGCCTGTCGACATTCAAATCCGCGCGCTGCGCACAATCCGCGGACTGGAAGGTGCGGAATTCATTAAGATCGGTTATGCCATTGAATATGACTATTTCCCCTCACATCAGATCCGCCGCTCTCTGGAAACAAAAGCGCTGAAGGGTCTGTATTTTGCCGGACAAATAAACGGCACCAGCGGTTATGAGGAAGCTGCCGCTCAGGGTCTGATGGCGGCCATTAATGCCGTACGCAGCCTGGAAGGAAAAGCGCCCCTCATCCCGGAACGGCATGAAGCCTATATTGCGGTGCTCATTGATGATCTTTGTTCCAAAGAAACTTCAGAACCTTACCGCATGTTTACCAGCCTGGCCGAATACCGGCTCCTTCTTCGCTGGGACAATGCACATTTGCGCCTGCTGGACTATGCGCGTGAAGCCGGGCTGCAGTCACGGGCACTCATTGAAAAATTCGAAAACACCGGAAGCGAAACCCGGGTTCTTGAAAAAAAATATACGGTAACCAAGATCTTTCCGGAGAATCCGCTGCAGATCCCGCTTGAACAACCGGCGACGCTTTCCCTTTTGATCCGCAGGCAGGAACTTGACGAACGCCATCTTTCCCTTTTGCGGAAACACTATTTTCCGGAGTATGGCGCAGATGCCGTCGATCAGGCTTTTGTACTTACCCGCTATGAAGGCTATATCGACCGGCAATTCAAGCAGGTGGAAAAAATGCAGCAGCTTGAGGGTCGCCGCATTCCCGCTCTCCTCGATTTTAACCGTGTTCCTTCCCTTTCCGGTGAAGGCCGCGAAAAGCTGATCCGCTTCCGCCCGGAAACGATCGGGCAGGCCTGCCGCATTCGCGGTGTCTCGCCGGCGGATATCCAGGTTCTTCTCATATACCTCCAAAAATGAACTTCCCGAAAAACGACTCCCATAAATGCCCGCTGTTGCACAATCTTTGAACTTTTGATATAATGACTGCCTTTAGGGAAATTCCGCCTTAAAACTGCCGTAAAACAGCCTGAAAAGTTTTTTTTAAATTTTATAAGTATTTCTTGTTATTAAAAATCCAATTTTATACATTTCGCTTCAGAAGGAATAGATGTGTAACATAAACATTGTCTATGGTACACTTTCCGGCCACGAGTGGCGAAACGCTGTCAAATAAGTTGTTGCGTTTGATTATCTGACGGCAGAATTGATTTCAACGCAAGAGAACAAGGAATGAGTATGAACATTTATGTGGGAAATCTGCCTTACGATTATTCGGAAGAAGAACTCCAGCAGTTGTTTGCTGAATACGGAAACGTCACCAGCGCAAACGTGATCAAAGACAAGGTTACCGGTAATTCCAAGGGCTTCGGCTTTGTCGAAATGGACAATGACGAAGACGGACAAAAAGCCATTGACGAATTAAACGGAACCGAACTCAAAGGCCGCAGCCTTAAGATCAACCTGGCACGTCCGAGAACAGACAAACCTAGAATGGCTCCACGGAAAAAATGGTAATATTTCCATATTGACCGAGTGAACATAAGCGCCTCCTTCCGGAGGCGTTTTTTTACAACCCTATTCCTTATAAATGATTGCCTTGCCGCTAATACCGTCCATTTTTACCGTCATTGACCGCTTGCTTCTTATCAGGCGGAAATAACGCCGCTTGCCCTTTTTGCCCGCTTTCTCAAAAAATAATTCGTTGAGATAATCACCGCCTCTGGTGTTTTTCAATATGGAAAAATAGCCGATCTGCATGGCAACTACATTGTGGAAAAAATGCGTACCCTGCGACGGTGTGATCTGATAATGAACCATGTTGGTTTCCACAATGACTTTTGCCTGACTGATCTGCCCGAACTGCACGGGCACACCAAGAAAACGATCCTGGGTACCCCAGCGTCCCGGACCGATCAGAATATAGGAACGGCCTTCGCTTTTCATTTCTTGGTTGATCGCCTCCAGTTCGGAGCGCATTTCAAGTGTTTCCATGGGGTTGAATGCTTCCGGCGGACACCAGACGATATCATGTAAACCCCGGATTTCTCCGTTTCCCATGCCTTTTTCCGTATAAAGAATGATGTCTTCTTCTTTTTGTTCTTCGCGTTTTACCCGGGTGTTGCTGGTAAGAATAGCCAGGGGCCGGATTTGCAAGAGATAAAAAGTTGGGATACAATCTTTATTTACGCTGCGGTCCAGATCGAGGGCGAATTCAATCTCTACCGGCATCCCCATCGCAGCTTCGCCGATGTTCAGTAACTTGTTTATAATATTCGCAAGCGGATATTTGTTGTATTTCAGGATATTTTCAAAATTTACAATGCGCGGACCTTTGTGCGCAAGTCCGGGCCACAGCCGGTTATTTTCATAATCGAAAACCGAGACCAGGTGTTGCAATCGTCCGTGCGACTCCGCTGTGGAAAGCGGCAGACGTACCAGGGTCGATGACTCCTGCCCGTAAAGGGCTATCTGCGTGCTCTCAAGATCAAGCGCATAGAATTCCCGTTGTGTCGCCGAAAGCATTTCCGGGAGAGACATCAGCGGAACTTTGGGGTGGGCGGGACAAAAACGGTATACGTTGCCGCCTTCTATTACCATTTTTCCCAGTCCGACTGCGAGGGAAGCCATTCCGTCATGATGTTTTTGTTCGCCAATGGGATAGAAATTATAGGATTGTGCGATACCGCTGATATGCGGATAATAATAGTGGTCATTCCGGCTTCCGATCACCTCTTGAATGATAACCGCCATTTTTTCTTCATCCATCTGATGGCCGATATGTTCAATGTATTGCTGGGTTGCTGAACTAAAAGCGGAAGCATAGACCAGCTTGATCGCATCCTCCAGTTGTTTCTGGCGTATTTGAGGGTCCGGGTCGTTGTTCGGCAGCATGTAGGTGCGGTATATTCCCGCAAATGGCTGCGAATAGCTGTCTTCCAGCAAAGATGAAGAGCGAACGGCCAGTGGATAATGCACGCGTTCAAGCAAATGTGCAAGACGATGTTTCAATTGTTCGGAGAGTTCTCCCGACACAAAAACACGGTCCACATCAGCATCGGACATGGGTTCCTGGAGCCGGTTGTCAATACCGTTATGTTCGATAAAATATTCATATTCCTGTGTTCCGATCGCCGCTGTATTGGGAAGGCGTATATTCGCATTTTCAAATAATTGCCCGGGGTCCATGCGGGTCAGAAGTGCGTTCAGGAACGCCAGACCACGCCCCTTGCCCCCCAACGAGCCATCTGCAAGCAGAATGATCTCATTTTCTTCGGGAAGTGAATAACGATGAAATTTAATGATCTGTCCCTTATTCCGTTTATTTTGGATGTACAGGACGATCTCGATAAGATGCCTTCGCATGGCTTCGGGATTTTCGAAGTCATCCGGCTGCAGTTTTCGGATACTGCGTGCCATTTCAATTTCTCCGCGCGCCATCAGCCAGGCCGAAAAATGATTCCGTGACGCATGATAGACCAGACTTTCCTGCGGAACCGACTGCAATTTGTCCTCAAACTCTGCAAGATAGCTTGCCTTATCAATAACATTGCCGTTTTCGTCACGAAAAATAAAATCTCCGAAACCCAGATTTTCCGTAATATAGGTGCGGAGTTTGTGCAAAAGATGCCTGCTGTGCTTATAAAGAAATGCAAATTCCTCGGCGCTTGCCTTTGCGGCATTATCCGGATCCGAAGACATGATAACCGAAGCTACATCCGTTCCGTCCTTGCGAAAAGAACGCAGAAGATGAAGCCCGGCTTCCTTGTCCTCTTGTCCTTTGCGTTTGAAACGCATGTCCGAAAATACGGCAATCAGATCGTTCTTGTAAGTTTCGTAAATCGCCGTTGCTTCTTCATAATTCCGCGCCAACAACAGCTTGGGCCGTGCTCGCATGCGAAAGCGCTTCTCTCGCTCGTTCAGCTCCTCAATGATAAGATGCTGGGTTTGTTTCATGATCTCTTCATATAAGAGCGGCATAAACATGGAGTAAAAACGCGGCGAATCTTCGACCAGCAGGATAACACGCACAAAACCGATATGCGTATCGCGAGCCACGTTCTTTTTATCTTCGACGGACTTGATCATGGCCAGAAAGAGGCTTGCATCTCCCTTCCACAGAAAAATGTCATCAAAGGCAAGCTTGCTTTCACTGCGCTCTTCAACGATTCGCTGATCTGCCAGTGCCGTCAGTAAAAGCAGAACCGGAAGTCCGGGATGCAGTTCCCGCACCGTTTTAAGAATATCGAATGGACCGGCCTTACCGGTATGCAGGGTTGTTATTATTAAATCATAACTCTCTGATTTTATTTGCTTTATGGCTTCTTCTCCTGTGGGTACCGCTTCAATCTCCGGCGGAGAAGAAAGGTTAAGTTCCATATATTCCACCAGGACCTGTTCTCCGAGTAGCGCATCATTTTCAAACACAAAGGCGTCATAAAAAGTGGATACAAGCAATATGCGTTTAACGCGGAAACGCATCAGCCTGCGAAAAATATCCTCGCCATACTTAAACTTATTGTAATACTCGGTGATATTGAATTCGCTCATGTTTCGATCACTCCGTGGAAAACCGGTATAGCGGGACCCTCAAGGTAAACCTCGCGGTAGACGCCCTTATCATAATGAAAATCGACGCGGAGTTCTCCGCCTTGTGCCATTATGCGGTAATGCATTTCTTTACAGCCCCCGTAGTGCCGGACAATTGCCGCCGCCACCGATCCCGTGCCGCAGGCCAGTGTTTCGTTTTCCACGCCCCGCTCATAGGTGCGGATACCAATACTTCCATCCCTCCGGATCTCAATAAAATTTACATTGCAACCCTTGTCCCCGGCATATGCGGGATCGTGACGGATGCGCTTTCCAAGAGTGATTACATCCACATCCGCAAGCTTATCCACATATTCCACATGGTGAATTGAGCCTGTATTTATGCGGAATCCCTTTAGTTGTTCACGCACATTATCCACATTTCCCATTTTTAAACGCACACGGTATTTTTCTGTAAAAAACGCCTGATGCACCCCGTCTGCGGCTTCAAAGGAAAACGGACCTTTTCCCTCGAGGCGGCCAAGGTCCCGTGCAAAGGCAAGAATACAACGGCCGCCGTTTCCGCACATGGTCCCGGGGTGTCCGTCCGAATTGAAATACAGCATCGCAAAATCCGCCCGGGCGGAATCGCGCAAAAGCATAAGCCCGTCGGCTCCGATACCAAAGTGCCGGTCGCAGAGACGGACAATCAACGCTGCATCCGTTTCCGGAAAATAAAGATCCCGGTCGTCGATCAAAATGAAATCGTTTCCGGCTCCATGATATTTTGAAAAAGCAATGCGCATCCTTCCTCCGGCTTTTACTTTCGAATATATGTCCGGGAAAATATAGCAAGTCCTCACACCAATTACAAACAGCAAAAATGTTCCACGTGGAACATCCCTGCCTTTGTCGATCAGCTACTCCAAATATTGCGGCATCAACTTTTCGCACAAAGCCGGACGTCGTTTTTCTTTTCGGATGTTTTTCATTATTCATTTTACATCTACGGCTCCGGTGTTGTATTTTTTGCCATGATAGAAAGCAAAACATCCATTGTTCCACGTGAAACATGTCCGCCAAAGACGGTCCTTGCGCTTTTGGAAAAAGAGCCCGAGTTTATCGACGTATTTCGTTTGATGGATTTTCGTTCAACGCTGACTTTTAACACGGCCAATCACAGCTATATCCTGTTCCTTGCCGCAGCGGCGAAACGGCGCGGGTATCTCCCCCTGGTGTTGTTTGAGTTTGATGCGGATGCAGAATCCTTTTATTCCGATGCGACGGCCCTTTTTGATTCCGAGAAAACCGCCTGGATCCCGCTTTTCCCCGGAGGTCCGGCACTCAACAATCCCGCTCTTTTAGAAAATCATGTGAATTTTTTTCTGCGGCGCCTCTATGATAATGATCTTGAGCTGATCATCGCTTCTGAAAATATTTTTGCACAACGGGTAGCGGAACGGGTGGCGCTCGAATCCGGGAGTCTGTATTTGAACGGGGGCAAGGATTTTGCTTTTTCGGATCTGCTGAAGCGCCTGGCGGAAATGGGTTACCAGCGCAATGATATCGTGGAGTTCTGCGGGGACTTTGCCGTGCGCGGTGGTATTGTGGATGTTTATCCCTTTGGCGAAACTTATCCCCTGCGCCTGGAGTTCTTTGGAGATACGGTGGAATCAATCCGCCGCTTCAATCCGCATGATCAGATCAGCTTCGAAAATTGTACGGAAGCAAGAGTGCTACCGTCGTCCCATTCCGCATCCGGGTACAGCACGGTCCGGGATGTTCTTCCGGAAAACATTTTGCTAATCCGCATTGCGGACCTGCATCGGCGGGGGACTGCTCCCGCTGCCGATCCCGCACTGCCTTTCAAGCAGTGGATCTTTGATCCCGCACTTACAAGAACGGATCTGAATGTTCCTTTACAGAGCACCCCTCCGCCCCGGGACCCCAGAGATACGCATTATTGGAACGAGATCCGAAAACAGAACCGCCGCATCTTTGTTTTTGCGGAACATGAACTTCTGCGGGAAAGCATTCATTCCTTTCTGGGGGAGGCCGCGGAATACGTTCCGGCAAACCTGCGCTTTGGTTTTCACTTCCGCGGAACTTCGCTTTTGCTGCTATCTGCGAGGGAAATTTTTCAAAAGGAGTATTATCTAAATCCGGACAAGCGCTTTATTCCGGAATATGCCCGGCGCCCGGAAGCGGCCGATGCCCTGCGTTACGGCGATGCCGTCGTTCACGTTGATCACGGTATCGGGATCTACCGCGGTATCGCCATGCTGGAGTTCCGCGGCGTTCAGCAGGAAGCCATGGTGGTCGAATACCAGAACAAAGACAAGATTTATGTACCGATCCGGCAAATGAACAAAATATTCCGCTACAGCGGCGAAACCGGAAAAGCCCTGAAAATCGACCGTATCGGCACCGCCGCATGGGAACAGGCAAAACATCATTCCCGCAAATATATACGAAAAGCGGCCACGGACCTTGTCGCACTTTATGCGGACAGGAAAACCCTGCCGGGATTTGCCTTTGAAAAAGATACGCCCGATGCCCTGCGCCTGGAGGCGGATTTTCCTTACACGGAAACACCGGATCAGCTTCAGAGCATCGACGATATTCGCCGGGATATGGAAAAACCCGTTATTATGGACCGTCTGGTCTGCGGAGATGTGGGTTTCGGCAAGACCGAGGTGGCCATTCGCGCAGCCTTTAAGGCCGTGTATTCCGGAAAACAAGTTGCAGTCCTGGTTCCCACAACCTTGCTGTGTTTTCAGCACGATGAAAGTTTTCGTGAACGCCTTACTCCCTATGGCATCCATATCACCAGCCTGAACCGTTTTATCGGCAGCCGTATGGTAAAACAAACGCAGGAGGATATGCGTTCCGGCAAAACCGACATCGTGATCGGCACACATAAATTGTTATCTAATATATTGTTTTTTAAAGATTTAGGGTTGTTGGTCGTGGACGAAGAACACCGTTTCGGCGTGAATCATAAGGAAACAATCCGGAATTTAAAACGGCGCGTGGATGTGCTTACGCTTACGGCAACCCCAATCCCGCGAACCCTGCAGCTTGCCCTTGCCGGCCTGCGCGATATCAGCAAGATCGAAACACCCCCGCGGGAGCGCCTGCCAATTGTAACGCGTATTATGTACTGGAACAATGCGGATATCAAAGCCGCGATCGAACGGGAGTTGGACCGCAACGGACAGGTCTTTATCCTGAACAATCATATCGGAGAACTGCCGGCACTCCAGAAAACCGTCGCCGAAATGTTTCCCTCACGCGGCGTTCGCTTTGCGCACGGGCAAATGCCGGGTACGGAACTGGAAAAGACCATGATGGATTTCTATCATCACAAATTTGACATCCTGATCACCACGACCATTATCGAATCCGGCATCGATATTCCGAACGCCAATACTCTGATCGTGATCAATGCGCAGCGGTTCGGCCTTTCACAGTTATACCAGATCCGCGGACGCGTCGGGCGTTCTTATAAAAAGGCCTTTGCCTACCTCATCATCCCGCGCGGCAGGTCGCTATCGCCGCTGGCGATGAAACGTCTCCAGACGCTGGAATATTATACTGATCTTGGGTCCGGTTACCATGTTGCCATGCGCGATCTTGAAATTCGCGGAGCAGGAGATCTGTTCGGCATTGAACAGAGCGGCCATCTGAATCGACTGGGTTACGCCTATTTTAACCGCATGTTCGAGGAAGAGTTGCAGAAGGCGCGGGACCCGGAAAAACGGGAACACGACAGTGCCGACATCCGCTTGGAACATCCCGCCTATCTACCGGAATACTACATTGCCGAACGGGATATCCGCATTGCGTTTTATCGTGAACTAAGCGGCATTCTTTCCGGGGAAATGCCTTTGGCCGCAGCACTGAACGCTATCGGTCACATCGAGTCTGCCTGCCGGGACCGCTTTGGCCGCCTGCCGCAGGAAGCCGTGAACCTTTTTAACGATGCCCGGCTTTCCGTCTGGCTGAAAGGCTTTGAGATAGATGCCCTTATCCGAAAGGACGGCGAACTGCGCTTGCTGTTTTCTCCGGATGCGGGAACCGAAAAAATTCAGCGCGCCGCCGGAAAATTACTCGGGATCTTTCGGAAACATCACATCGAAATCAGCTTTGTTTCAAAGCAACACCTGTTTGCCAGAACGGACGAAAATTTCCTCTCCGCCTTTTATGCGGGAACTTTTCTGGGTGAAATGGATTCTATCCCCGGGTAATTAATAATTTTCATTTTTAAGACAGGTGTATTAAATTTCTGCAAACTTGGGGAGTCTCTATGAAGCGTTTTTTACTGCTTACGGTCGGATTGTTGCTGTTGCTGTCTTCCTGTTCCCGATTCAGCGATGATGTTGTTGCGCGTGTTGACGGAAAAAAGATACTCCGGGGCGAACTTTTTCTCTATGTTCCGGAAGCGGAATTTAATTCCATGCCCCCTTCCGAAAAATCCGCGTTGATCGATCAAATATGCGACGAGTACAGAATGCGCTACTTTCTTGAAGAAGAGGGCCTTCTTGATACCGGGGATGTTAAATGGGAAATCGCGACCTGGAAAATTCGCCAGCTCGCCAATATGGCATACAATCATCTCATCATTGACAAGATCCTTACGGCACAGGCAGAACGCGAACTTTATGATCGCCTGCGTTACGAAATTAATGTCAGTCATATTCTGATTGGATATAACGGCCAGTATAAAACACATGACCGCAGCCGCGAGGAAGCAGAAACTTTGGCGGCGGAGCTGGAAAAAAGCCTGACAGAAGAAAATTTTTATACGATGGCGGAAAAATATTCCGACGATCCTTCCCGCGAACAAAACGGGGGAAATCTTGGCTGGGGAAAAAGCGGCAGCTGGGTTGACTCTTTTGAAGAAGCCGCTTTTAAACTCGAACCCGGTAAGATTACGGGGTCCGTGGAAACGCCCTTCGGTTTCCACTTTATTAAACTGAACGAACGCCGCGAGCTTATTGTCGATCCTTTTGAGACCATGCGCCCCGAATTGAGGGATATCGCTTTCAATAAGTGGCAAAACCGTTTTATGCTCCGCGAACAAGCGGTGTTCGATTCGCTTTCCACCGCGGGACCCCTGGTCTACAAGGACTCCCTGCTCAACGATTTTATCGAACGTTTCGTCCGGCTTTCACAGAATGTTTTTTATTCCGAACACTTTACCGCCTTCGATATTCTTGATGTGTTTGAGGACACGCTTACCGTAGGTTATATTGGGGATATTCCAATCAACAAGGAATGGATACATCAGTTTTTGAAAATCCTCAGCCTGCAGATGCCTCCGCGTTTTACCGATGTCAGCTCTTTCCGTTCTTTTGTCGAACAGCACCGCCCCGGCGTGATGCTATACAAGACCGCGCTGGAAATGGGTATTGACAATTCCCGTGATTATCTTCGATATTATAATGTTTATCTTGCAAAAAAGGCCGCTTCTTTGTTCGATAAATACTATGTCTTTGAAAAAATTAATCCCGGACCTGACGCATTGCGGGATTTTTACGAAAATGAAAAAATACGCTTGTATTTTAATGAGGCGACCGTTCAGGTCCGCGAGGTGCTGTTAAGCGATTCCACCCTTGCCGCCGAGCTGCTGCAACGTGCCCGGGCCGGAGAGAGCATGGCGGAACTTGCAACGCAGTACAGCGTACGCAACGTCGGCAAGAACAATGCGGGTCTGATCCCGCCCGTTAAGCGTTCCCAGTACGGAGAAATGGGACTTGCCGCATTCAATATTCTGGACGGCGAGTTTGCGGGTCCCTTTAAAGTTGGAAAGCATTATTCCATTATCCGGCGTGAAAAATATATTCCCGAAAGCTATAAAAGTCTGCAGCAGATCCGATACCGGCTTTTGACCGACTACCGTTCCCAACATCTTGATGAAAAGCGCGCGGAACAGCGGGAGATGCTTCACCGGCGCTATCGCGCGGAGGTCAATCCATTATACACAGAATAAAACATGTGGGCGCAGGATTTCTGCTGCTCGTTTTGCTGGGCTCCTGCGATAAGCTGCCTTTTACCAACCCCTGTGCGGCGCGCGTGGGCCTGCGCTTTCTGCTTAACCGGCAGGTTTATGAAAAAACCGGCGGGAGATCTTCTGAAGATGAGCGTAACGCATATATTGAACAATGGATCGAAGACGAGGTCGGTTTTCGGGCCGCCAAAAAAACCGTACGCCTCGACGCTTCCATGCGCCGCCAAGTCCGGGATTACCGGCGTCAGCTGATCATTCGGAAGTATTACGCCGAAAATTTGCAGCCCACCGCCGCCATTAGTGAAAACGCCGTTCTTGAATATTATAAAAAACACATGGCCGCTTTCCGCACACCAGTGGATGCGGCGTTTGTGGAACTGTACGCCTCTCCCATTTCCGAAACGGCAAATGAAATTCACCGCGATCTTAAGAGCGGAAAACGCCCCGCACAGATTCCGGAATTCGTCCTTATCCGCAGCGGAGAATGTACTCCCGTGTTTGAAAGAGCCTTGTTTGCAAAAAGAACGAACGGCCTTATCGCCCCGCAGTCCGAACGAAATCAGCATTATGTTATCTCCGTGATCGAATACTTTCCCAAAGATTCACAACTCCGCGTGGAACATGTGCGGGAAGAGATCATTCAAAGGCTTCAGATCGAAGCGCAGATGCAGCGTTATCAAGAACAACAAAAAGCCCTGAAGGAACGTTTTAATGTCAAGATCTATTAAGTCAACTCTGGCCCTCTGCCTGCTGTCCCTAACGCTTTTTCTTTCTGCTCAGCAGATCGTGGATGGTATCGCCGCGATCGTCGGAGAAGATATTATTTTGTTTTCCGAAGTAAATCAGTATGCCTTTGAAATGGCGCAGCAAAGCGGCGTGGATATTTCCGGCGATTCCCGGCAGTTCGCCCGTTTCCAGGAAAGCGCTCTGCGCGATATGGTCAACGCTAAAATTCTCCTGCTCCAGGCCGCCGCCGACTCCATTGAGATCAACGAGCGCAATGTCGAATCTACGGTCAATGCACAGCTCGAACAATATATTGGCCTTGCGGGTTCTCCGGAAATGCTGGAAATGTATTTTGATTCCCCCCTTAAAAAAATCCGTGAAATGCTTTATGAGCGCATCAAAAGCGCCATGATCTCTCAACAGCTTCAGCAGGAAAAATTTTCCAAGATCAAGATCTCCCGTCCGGAAGTTGTTGCTTTTTTTGAAGAATACCGCGATTCGATTCCGGAGCTTCCCGAGCGCGTGGACATTGACCACATTTTGTTGAAAGAAAAACCCTCTCCCGCATCCAAAGAACGCAGCTACGAAAAGCTGATGGATATCCGCGGTAAAATTTTAGCGGGGAACATCCGCTTTGAAGATGCCGCTCTTGAATATTCGCAGGACCCCGGGTCTGCTGCAGATGGCGGCGACCTTGGCTTTGTTTCGAAGGGAACCTTTGTTCCCGAATTTGAAAAGGCCGCTTTCGCTCTCACTCCCAACGAAATCTCGCTGCCGGTTGAAACGCAGTTCGGCTACCATCTTATTCAACTGATTGAAAAACGCGGCGAACTTATCCATACCCGCCACATACTGATCCCCATCGAATCCAGCGATGAGGATAGAAAATATGTTATCAACATGTTATCCACTATCCGTGACAGCATTCTACAGGGTGTAGATTTTGCTTATTTGGCCCGCAAATACAGTGAAGATCCCGATGTTGAAGCCAATGCCGGGCGTCTTGGTGAATTTTCGCTGGAGGCCCTTCAAATTCCCGAATTTGCAGAAGTGGCCGTTACCCTTCAAGAGGGAGGCGTATCTGAGCCTTTCCAAAGTGGTTATGGTTTTCATATCTTAAGATTAAACAAACACTTACCTTCAGAAATAATACGCCTTGAAAAGCATTATCCCATTCTTGAAAATATGGCTTTAAATGAAAAAAGATCCAGTTTTTGGAATGCGTGGATGGAAAAACTCTACGGTAAATATTATGTGGAGATCAAACTGTAAAATGGGAATAAAAAAAACAAGTTTCCTTTTTAAACTCCGCCCATCACGTGCTGCAGGTATTTATCCACAATTTGAATGATCTTTTCAACATCCAAAGACAACGCTAATTTCCTTATTGTAAGGAGCATTCGAAAGATATTCACGAAATGCACAGTATTATGAATTTTATTATGTTTTTTCAAGAAAAAGATATTAAATTAATTTGCGTCAACATAATGCTTTGAGGTGATTCATGAAATTCACGGTTTCCAAACAAGATTTTTTTCAAGTTCTGCAAAAGGTTTCAAATGTGACACCCTTGCGCTCTACTCTCCCTATTTTGAGTTGTATTCTTTTTACCGTTAAGGACAATATTTTAAAAATGCGTTCCACGGACCTGGAAATTACCATGTCCGCCAGTTGTCCGGTCGACATGGAAAGGGATGGTGCAATTGCAATTCCCAGTAAAATCATTAAAGAGATCACAGCGGAGTTACCGGACACCAATTTGCATTTTACTATTGAGGACGAACAAATCATTATTACAACGGATGCCGGTGGCGAATACCGCATAATGGGATATCCTGCAATGGAATTTCCCACGGAACCGATCGTGGACAACAGTAAAATGGCAACCCTGCAAGCGGAAAAATTTAGGCGTATCGTGGATAAAACCGGTTTTGCCGTATCCCGGGATGAGATGAAAGTCGCCCTGAACGGGGTGTTGCTGCAATTCCGTGAAAACGAACTTCGTGCCGTTTCCACCGACGGGCACCGTTTGGTGCGCTACCGGCTGAAGGAATATCAGGGCGCGGGAAATATCAAAGATATTATCGTACCGCCGAAATTTCTCAATCTTTGCGTTGCCAGCATCCGCAATGTGGAATTTATTACTCTGCGTATCGGCAACAACCATATTATGCTGGAACTGGACGATACCACGGTTTATTCACGGATCATTGAAGAACGTTTTCCGGACTACGAAAGCGTGATCCCGGCGGATAACGACAAAAAGATCCTGGTCAATATTGACGAATTGCTTTCGGTCGTAAAACGCGTCGGTATATTTGCAAGCCGGAACACGCGTCAGATATCCTTGAGTTTTTCGACAAATAAAGCTGTTGTAAAAGCGGAAGACATTGAAACCTCCTCCACCGCCAAAGAACATTTATCGCTCAGCTATAACGGCGAGGAATTTACAATTGGCTATAACTCGGACTATCTTCGGGAGATGATCCGGCACATAGACGGAGAAAGCGTCGAAATTCACCTTAAAAATGCGATCATGGCCGGCCTTTTCTTTCCCACAGAACAGCTGCCCGATGAAGAGATCCTTTTCCTGCTTATGCCGATCCGCCTGATATAATATTTATCACACAAGGAGAGGAACAATGAAAAATGTTATGCTCTTTCTTTTGCTTGTAGGATTAACTTTTTCTTGTTCTTCTGTTGTTTATTATCCCAATACCGCAAACACTCCGCTTTTCCGGGAAAAGCATGAAATTTATCTTTCCGCAAACGCGGTTCCCGGAGGCGCAAACCTGCATGCAGCATATGCACCCGGTAAACATTTGGCACTTTTGCTGAATGGCAGTGTAATCAATTTTGCCGGCACCGAACTGGAAACGGATTACAGAAGCGGTCAAAACTACGCCGAGATAGCCGCGGGCGGATTTTCAGCTATTTCCGGCCCCCTTTCGGTGGAGACTTATCTGGGTGCCGGCATCGGCGGGAGTTCTTCAAAAAATCTAAATACCGGCGTACTCCGGACCACAGGTCTTTTTAAGGCTTTCCTGCAACTGAACACCGGTTTTCGCTGGAAATACCTCACACTGGGTGTATCCGTGAGGGAATCGTTCGTCCATACGGCCGCACCACAGTACGACGGCGTTACAAACGGGCTTGCAGAATCCGATATTTTCTTTGAACCGCTTGTTTTTCTGGGACTGGGGCCGGAAAAGTTCAGGGTCAAGGCAGAGGCCGGACTGTCTTATGCACATTTCGTAAATTTGAGTTATGCGCCGTTTCTTTTTTCACTGGGGGTGGAAACCCGCTTTTCGTTAAAAAAATAAACGATCCCCTTATATCAACTTCACGATTAACGCAGGTTTTCACTTTCTCCGATTTTCTCCGCCCAAACCACAAATCCGTCCGTATTTTAGGAAAGACTTGTTATATTAGGTTAAATTTTCGGGAAAATGATCAAGAAACTCAGACTCAGACATTTACGGATATTCGAAGAAAAGGAAGTTACTTTTTTCCCGGGCATCAACATTTTGCTGGGAAAAAACGGAGCGGGGAAGACCAGCATCCTCGAGGCGATCTATGTGTTGAACTTCAGTAAATCCTTTAAGGCCGCACGCGACGAGGACATGCTGCAGATCGGGGAGGATTATTTTCAGATAGAAAGCGAATGGGAACAGGCGCGTTTCCGAAAAGCTGCGGTGAATTATGTGCGGGAGCGCGGAAAGCGCTTTATTTATGACGATGCGGTCATTCCGCGCATTTCGGATGTGATCGGATCTTTTCCCATGGTGCTGCAGTCAGCGGAAGATTTCCGGATCAGCGCCGGGGCGGGCAGCGAACGGCGTTTGTATTTCGACCGTTTCATTTCACAGATATCACCCTCCTATCTTCGGGATCTGATGCACTTCCGGAAACTGCTGAAAAACCGGAATGCCTGCCTGAAAAACCAGAGCGAGAAAAAAACATACCGCTACAGCGAAGAACTCGAGGTCTACGATCAACAGCTTTCTCCCCTAATGTTCCGCATTCTGCAAATGCGGAAGAAGGCGGTTTCCGCCTTTAACCGGGAACTGGAAAAGCTGTACCGGGAGAGTTATGATGACGGCAGCCATGCAGAGATACGCTACACGGCATCTCTGGATGCAGAGAATGAAAAGGACTTTGCCCGCATCCACAGAGAGAGCGCCCGGAAGCATTGCGATAAAGAAGTCGCGCTGCGGCGCTCTCTCTTCGGTCCGAATTATGACAAATACAGCTTCTGCCGCAAGGGTATTCCTTTGATCAATTTTGCATCACAGGGTGAACAAAAGATCTGGCTGATCCTGCTGAAGCTGGCGGAGGGCGAGATATTGAAACGCCAGGGGGGTGAAGAGCCGCTGTATTTGTTTGACGACCTTTTTGCGGAACTGGATATTGCCAACAGCCGGCGTGTAGTGGCGCGTATTATGGAAAAACCGCAGGCACTGATCAGTACAACCGACCTGAACGATCTGCGCCGGCACGGAATGGATGCCGTAAAGGGAAAGATCAACATTATCGAGATCTGAAAGAATCATCCGCAGTGTAAAAAACGGCGGACCAGCTCAGGGATCTTTTCGGGATCTGCTCCGAGTTCTTCACGCAGATGTTCGTCGCCGTAAGCATTCAGTTTTTCGACGGTTCCGCGAAGAAGATCATCCGTAAAAACATCCCCGGCTTTAAAAATACCGGCTTTCTCCGTTAAGCGATCGGCCGCGGCTTTGCAAGAGACCGGCAGTTGCGGCAGTTTTTGCTGAAGAGCGCGTTGCTCTTCTTTGAAAATATTGACATCCACAAAAGCCGCATCGGCAAGCGCTTCGGACCCGGGCGTGCATAAGCCCTGCCTTGCGCCGACACAGAGTCCCGCGATCAGCAGATAAATATCAGCGGAGCCGTCGGGGCTGCGGATCTCAAAGGTCGAACGTTGCCCGGGATCCCGGAGCTGTACTTTTTCAAGAGGATTCGCATGGGCGATCATATCGCCGCGATGGGTCCAGCCCAGGGGAACGCGGATCAACGCCGAGCGGTTGCGTTTTCCCCAGCATACACGGGTCGGCGCCTCCTGATCGGGCACAAGACGCAGATAGCTGGTCGGTATGGTGTTGCCAAAGGCCGACAGCGCAGGTGCAAGGTCCAGAATGCCGGCAATACAGCGTTTTGCCGCAAGGTTTAATTCGCCGTTTTCCAGGGTGACATTCGTATCCCCCCGCATGATTCGCATGTGAATGTGCATGCCGCTGCCGGCTTTGCCGCGGGTGATTTTGGGCGCAAAACTGACCGTTACACCGTGGCGCAGCGCCAGCTCGCGCAGAATCCATTTTGCAATAAGGATCTGATCGGCGGCATCGTCGGCGGCGGTCGGCAGGAATTCGATCTCATGCTGTTCATAATCCCATTCGGCGTCCGAAAAATTCCCGACTTCCGCATGCCCGTATTTGATCGATCCGCCGCATTGTGCGATTGCCGCGAGGGCTTCGCAGCGCAGGTTTTCCCACTTGATGAAAGGGCCGGATTCGTGGTATCCCCGTTGGTCGTTCGCACGATAGGCCTCGTTCCTTTTACTGATCACATAATATTCGATTTCACCCATGAACTCAAGGGAATACAAAGTCTTTTCCAAAAGGCTGCGCTGCGCCTTGAGCATGATATTTTCGGGCGCCGCGGCGAGCGGATTTCCTGCGGCATCGTAAAAAGAGCAGAGGACATCGATGGCCGGGATGGCGGAAAAAGGATTTCGGAATGCCGTTCTGAATCGGGGAATAACGTAAAGATCACTGGACCCGGGTTCAAGAAAATTGAAAAGACTGCTGCCGTCAACGCGTTCTCCGGCGGAGAGCAGCGACTCCAGGTGCCGGCGCCCCTGAAGCGGAAAGTTCAGGGTCTTCAGGCGGCCGTCGCCGCCGACATAGCGGAAATTGAGCAAACGAATGCCGTTTTTTTCGATATAGCGCAGGATGTCGGTACGGGTAAAATGATGTTTGGACTTATTGAGGAAAGATTCAAGTGGGTTCTGCAGGAAAGCGGGATTGCTGTTCTTCATAGCGGCCTTATTTTTTTATTTACCCGAAAATTAAGCAATAAAAAGAGAAAAAACAAGCGGGACCGGAGATGGGTATAAAATTGCCGCCGGAGCGAAGTAGAGCGGAAAGACCGGGATTCGAACCCGGGGTGCCGCGTTAACAGCACACACGATTTCCAATCGTGCACCTTCAGCCAGCTCGGTCATCTTTCCGTAAAAAGCGGAATAAAATAGCGGTTGAAAACTATAAAGTCAATGTAAATCTCAAAACCCGGAATATGCGACGCCGGGCCGCTGCCATCCGGACAAGAGTATTGTCGCGCCGGGAGACCGCTTGCAAAAATACTGTTTTTTAATTGTCCCGCCGATAAGTATATTAGGCAGAACAATGACACCCGACATGCACAAAGAAAGAACGTACATTATCATCGAAAATAAAGCACAGCAAAAAATACCGGGATCGGCAAACCCGAAAAACCGGAACCGGAAGCAGCCCGCGGCACATTCACTGCAAAAATACCATTTCTGGGAAAATAAATGAGTCGCATCAAGAACATTCTTTCCCGTCTGCTTTCGCGTGTGGAACGCCCGGGCCGCTATATCGGGAACGAAATATTCATGCAAAAAAAATCCTGGGACAATGCCGACTGCCGGATCTGCCTGGTCTATCCCGATACCTATGAAGTCGGCATGCCCTTTTTGGGTTTTCAGATCCTGTATCATATCCTGAACCGCAGCGAAACGCTGCTGGCGGAACGCTGTTTTTCTCCCTGGACAGATATGGAGGCCGCCCTGCGCGAAGAAAAAATCCCGCTCTTTTCGCTCGAGAGCCGGCGGCCCCTGCGGGAATTCGATATCATCGGCATTACTCTGCAGTACGAAATGACCTATACGAATGTGCTGAACATCATGGACCTTGCCGGCATCCCGCTGTTTTCCCGGGAGCGCGGAGAGAAGGACCCCCTGATCATGGCCGGAGGCAGCTGCGCCTTTAATCCGGAGCCGCTGGCGGACTTTATCGATGTTTTTGTGATCGGGGACGGCGAGGAGATCCTGCCTTTCCTCAGCCGGGAATTGGGATCCCTGAAGCGTGCCGGGAAATCCCGGTCAGAGATCCTTGCGGCAATGAATCTGCCGGAACGCGGTGTGTACGTGCCGGCCGCCTACCGGCAGGAAAAGGACGGTCCCGTTAAGGCGGCAAAGGTAGCGGAGCTCTTGCCCGCGAATTATCCCCTGCGCCCTCTGATCCCGCTGACGGAGATCACACAGGACCGTTTTGCGATGGAGATCCAGCGTGGTTGTGGCGCGGGCTGCCGTTTCTGTCATGCCGGCATTACCTACCTCCCGGTCCGGGAACGCGATGCCGCGGACCTGATACGGCAGGTGGAAGAAACATTGAACAACAGCGGTTATGAAGAATTGTCGCTGCTGAGCCTTTCCACGTCCGATTACAGTGCCCTGGACGAACTGGTCCGCGGTATCGAACCTCTGAACCGCGACAACAAGGTGGGCATCTCTTTTCCTTCGCTGCGTCTGGATTCCTTTAATGTCCGGATCCTTGAAGCGGCGGGTACCCGGCGGCGCAGCGGATTGACCTTTGCGCCGGAAGCCGGCACGCAGCGGCTGAGAAATGCCATTAATAAGAAGATCAGCGAAGAAGACCTTTTCTCGTCCGTAAAACTGGCGCTGGAACACGGATGGCGGACGCTGAAATTCTATTTTATGGTGGGTTTGCCGACGGAAAACGACGAAGACCTTCAGGGAATCGTCGACCTGATCCGCGAAGTGCAGCATATGGCAGCGGCATATCCCGGCACCCGCATCAACGTAAGCCTCTCCAGTTTTATTCCCAAGGCCCATACGCCTTTTCAGTGGGAAGCGCACATTCCGCCGGCGGAGCTGTCGCGGCGCATCAATCTGATCCGCGAACCGCTGCGGCTGAAGAATGTCAACCTGCATTACCGCGATCCGAAATTCTCCGTATATGAAAGTCTCTTTTCGCGCGGAGGCAGAAATACCGCAGCAATCCTGTACTCGGCCTGGGCAGCGGGCGCACGTTTTGACGCATGGCCCGAGATCTTTAATCCGGAGATATGGGACCGTGCGATCCGCGAAAGCGGGATCGATGTTGCATCGGAGATCGCGGCGCGCCCCGTCAACAAAGCCCTTCCCTGGTCCTTTATCGACAGCGGCGTGAACGAGGCTTATTTGCTGAAAGAACGTGAAAAGGCAGAGAGGGGCGAGATCACGGAGGATTGCCGTACCCATTGCAGCGCCTGCGGTCTTTGTGACGGTACCCTGAAAATGCGATTGGCAAAAAAACATGCAGAGAAAAGCGTAACCGTAAAACAACAGCCCGCCGCAACGGAAGAGCAGGGACAGGAATATTATACCCTGCGCATGTTCTTTGAAAAAAGGGGAATGCTTCGCTATGTGGGCCACCATGACCTGATGCGCCTGATGCTGCGGGTCTGCAATATGCTGAAATGGCCCCTGCGTTACAGCAGCGGATTTACCAAACATCCGCGCATTGCCCTGGGCTATCCCATCCCGATGGGCTTTGACGGTATGCGGGAGGCCATGGATATTCTTCTGAACGGCAAGGTGGAATCTCCGGCCGAAGCGCTGAACGCGCTCTTGCCGGAAGGTCTGCGCATCCTTCACGCGGAAATGCGCAAAGGGAAACAGCCCTCGCTGATGCAAAGCACCCGCGAATTGTGTTACCGCTTCCATTTTGATGAAGCGCTCGATGTCGCCGGTATCCGCGAACGCATAGAAAAGGCGCTGGCGGCAGACCGCGTGATCATGGAACGCAAGAGCGGAAAAAGGCCGGGCGCAGTGGACCTGAAACCCTTTATCCGCTATTGGAGCGCAGGGGAACAAAGCCTGGAGGTTTGCTATAAGGTCATCGACTCCCGGACCGGCAGACCGGATGAATTTTTACAGCTTGCATTTGATAAAAAAATACCGTTTTATACGGGTGAAAGAAAATACGTTACCATAAAGGAATGATATGAAACGAAACATATACATCAGCGAAACGCCCCTGGAATCGCGCATTGCGATCATGGAAGACAAACAGCTGGTGGAATTTTACATTGAAACGCCCGAAGACATCTCGCTGGTGGGAAACCTTTACTATGCCGCTATTGAAAATGTGCAGCCGGGCATGCACGCCGCATTTATGAACCTGGGGACCGACCAGAACGGATTTCTCGGATATTCCGAGATAGAACAGCTTGCTTCCTATGAAGGCGGAAAATGGAATGTACGCCCCTTCAACGGCGCCAAGGATCTTCAGCGGGGCCAGCGCATCCTGGTCCAGGTGGTGAAGGATGCCTATGCCAACAAAGGCCCCCGCCTGACAACCGACATTGCAATTCCCGGCCGCTTTGCGGTCCTGACACCGTTCAGCAATATGATCGGTATTTCCAAAAAGATCCGCAGTCCGCAGCGACGGAACAAACTCCGGGATATTGCACGATCCCTGAAACCGGAGAACTTCGGGCTGATCATCCGCACCGTCGCTGACGGCCGGGATGAAAAAGAGATCAAACAAGATATTAAAAATCTTCTGAATACCTGGGAGCAGCTGGAAAATTCCATTAAGAACAGCAACGGAAAACCTGTCCCCGTTTATAAAAGCGTCGGAATGACCTCCTCGGTGATCCGGGATCTTTTTACCCGGGAAGTGGAGACGGTCGTAGTGGACAACAAACGCAAATTCCGCGTCATACAAAATTACGTCAAAGACGTGGCTCCCGAACTCGCCGAACGGATCTTCTATCACAAGGACGGTTCTTTGTTCGGCGCTTACGGGATTAGCGCAGAGACCGACAAGTTGCTGCGCCGCAAGATTTGGCTGAAAAGCGGGGGGCATATCGTGATCGACCACACGGAAGCGATGTTCGTGATCGATGTGAACAGCGGACGCTATATCGGACAAAAGGATCAGGAAAAGAACATTTTAAAGGTCAATCTGGAAGCCGCGGTTGAGATCGCGCGCCAGCTGCGGCTGCGCGATATCAGCGGCCTGATCGTCATCGATTATATCGATATGACCATTGCGGAGAACCGGAAAACCCTGGTCAACGCCTTTAAGCAGGAACTTGCAAAAGACCGGGCTTCCGTCAGCGTCGGCGAGCTGTCGCGCTACGGGTTGCTGGAAATGACCCGCGAACGCATACGCCTGTCGATCATGTTCTCACTGAGCGACGAATGCCCAATGTGCCACGGATACGGACGTATTCCCAGCAAGGAAAGCATGATCACCAAGATCGACGGATGGATCCGCAACTTCCGCCAGCACACCCGTGAACGCCGCGTGGAGCTGCACCTGCATCCGCTGCTCTACGATTTTATCCGTGAGAATAAAAAAGTACTCTGGAAAACCCAGCTGAAATACGGCGTAAAACTGGATTTTGTTAAGGATGAGGAGATCAGCGTCGGAAGCCTGCGCTTTATCAGCAAGCGCAGCAAGGAAGATATCACCAATCTGTATTAAGGATACATCCGGATTTTAGGAAAATTTTCCGGGAGGCGGACTTACCAGCAGCTCTTTTTCCCGGGCTTGACGCAGTTCCCGCCGCAATGGTAGCAAATTTCATTGAGCAAAGGCCGGTCGTTAAAGAAATCATCAATGTTCTTCAGAGTCGTATCGGCGATATTCTGCAGGGCTTCACGAGTGAAAAATGCCTGATGGGAGGTAATAAGCACGTTCGGGAAGGTCATTAGCCGCGCAAGAACATCGTCATCGATGGCGGAATCAGAGAAATCCTCAAAGAAATATTCCGCTTCTTCTTCGTAAACGTCCAGCCCCGCTCCGCCGATCTTTCCGGATTTCAGCCCCAGGATCAGCGCGCGGGAATTGATGAGCTGACCGCGGCCGGTATTGATCAGCAGCACGCCGGGTTTCATTTGTTCAATCGCCTTTTCGTTGATCAGATAGTGGGTTTCGGGTGTCAGCGGGCAATGCAGGGAGATCACGTCCGATTCACGGTAAAGCTGTTCAAGATCCGCATAAAGGATTCCCTTTTCTTCGGCATAACTGCGGTTTGGGTTAGGGTCGTGAGCCAGAATGCGCATCCCGCAACCCAGAAGGATATTGATCAGACACTGACCGATCTTGCCGGTGCCGACAATTCCCGCAGTCTTGCCGTGCAGATCAAAACCCATCAGGCCGTTAATGGAAAAATTTCCGTCGCGGGTCCGGTAATAAGCCCGGTGGGTTTTACGGTTCAGCGCCATGATCAGCGCCATGGCATGTTCGGCCACCGAATAGGGCGAATAGCTGGGAACGCGCATTACATGCAGTCGCCGGTAGGCATGATTCAGGTCTACATTGTTGTATCCGGCGCTGCGGAGAGCAAGCAATCCGATACCGTGATCTTTTAAATGATCGATCACGGCCTTGTTCAGATCGTCATTCACAAAGGCGCAAACCGCATCTGCGCCTTCGCTGAGTTCCGCCGTATTTGCATTCAGATGGGTCTTGAAATAGCTAATGTCGTAACCGTAAGCAAGATTTGCCCGGTCAAAGAACTCCTGATCGTAAGGCTTGGCATCAAAGAAAGCGATTTTTTTCATCATTGACCTCCCGTATTGGTTTGCTTTAAATATACAATATTCGGGATGTTCCGGATATTAAAAAATCCGCGCTGCCGCGCCCGGCTTATCCCGCCGGAAATAACAAAACTATAGAAAAACCAAATATAATAAATTATGAATTTTTAATAAAAAACTTGGAACTTTAACAAAAATTTTGTATACAAGGCGCTCAAATCAAGGAGAAGGATATGAAAAAGATAATTGTTCTGCTGTTGTTGTTAATGTTATTGATCCCCGCCGCCGCGCAGGAAAGCGCAAGCCTGATCAACCGCGAAGACAGTCCGCTGCAATTTTATTTCGAAATCGAGACCGGTCTTGTCAGCGTGCTTTCGCACCGTTATCAGGTCGGACGCAGCGACGAAGGCGCCAGCAATTTTGATTTTGTCAGCCAGGGCGGACAGGATGTTCTGTTTCCTTTCGACCGCTACGTAGCGGGATTAAAGATTCGGGACAGGCATAATATCGGATTGCTTTATCAGCCGCTGACCGTTGAGACTGCGGTTACTTTCCGCGATGATGTGATGCTGGACAGCGTGCTCTTTGCGGCGGGAACCCCCATGGAGATCAAGTACGGATTCCCCTTTTACCGTTTTAGCTACAGCTACCGCTTTGTCAATACGGAAAACTGGACCCTGGCGGGCGGTATCGCCCTGCAGGCCAGGAATGCCTCCATTGTATTCAAAGCGGTTGACGGATCCGCACTGATGGTGGCACAGAATGTGGGACCGGTACCCTCTTTTGTCCTGTATGGAAAATACCGCTTCGACAACGGCATTTATCTCAGTCTGGACGTAACCGGGCTCTACGCCTCTTCCGCCGTCATTAATGGTGCCAATTTTAAATTTGAAGGTTCGCTGCTGGACGCTTCTTTTCAGAGCGGCTATCAAATTCGTCCCGGTGTGGATGTTTTTGCCAATCTCCGCTTCCTGGGCGGCACGGCCCTGGGCGAATCCAATTATCCGGCAACGAGCTGGAGCGTAACCGAAGAGCGCTACAGCGAGAATTTTCTGGGGACCATGGCCTTTACGCTGGGATTCCGTATTTATTGATCGTCGCTTTTCTCAAACCCGCCTCCTGAACGATCATTCGCGGGAGGCCTTTTTTATAAACCTGGATTACAAGCATTGCCGGGAATAAACCGGCAATGTTTTTTACGGTTGAAAAAGTTCAAACGAAGGAAAAACACAGGAACATTCCGCTTTTGAAATTCCCGCGAACGGCAAAACGCTCATAAAGATATTGTCTTGCCAAAACAGCGCAATCATTGTATATTTCTTGGCTTATTTAGAAAAAGGAGACGGCATACATGGGAATTATGAATAAAATGCGCGAACGGATGGGAATTATTCTCATCATTCTGGTACTTGCCTTTGTTGTTACGATTGTTGTTGACTGGGGCGGTGGCGGCGTTGGCACCTTTATGGGCGGACGCGATCATGTCGGGGTTGTGAACGGCGAAAAGATCAAGATCAATGAATTTTACGAAATATACAACAGCATATTGGAGCAGTATCGTCAGGCCGGCATGGAGCTTGATGCCCAGAACAGCGAAATGGCACTGCAGCAGGCCTGGGAAACGGCGGTAGATCAGGTTTTGTGGAATCAGGAAATCAAACGCCTTGGCCTTCATATCAGCGATGCCGAACTCTTTCACTATTTGGAGAATAACCCTCCGGAGTTCCTGAAAAATCAGGAGGTATTTTTGACTGACGGCGAATTTGACCGTCAGAAATATCTGAATGTACTTTACAATCCGCAGGGAAACGAATGGCTGGAGATCGAGCTTTATCTGCGCAATAACGTATTGCCGTATCAAAAATTGAACGATCTGATCATGAACTCGGTTCTGGTGGACGAACAGGAGATCCGGGAAGCCTATAACGATGAGTACCTTAGCTATGAAGCCGAATATGTCGCCGCCCCCCTGCACCGGATACCGGATTCTCTGGCGATTTACAGCGAAGCGGATTTGCAGGCTTTTTACCAGGCGCATAAGGAAACACGCTATAAACAGGAAGAACGCCGTAATTTCCGCTATGTTTACTGGATGAAGGTTCCCTCTGCACGGGACAGCGCCGCCGTTCTGAGCGATCTTGAAGATTTTGCGCAGCGGCATCGCGAAGGCGAGAATTTTGACCAGCTCGCGCAGATCTTTTCGGACACCCAGGATACCGGCGCCAGCGGTGATCTGGGCTGGCTGACGCGTGAAAATATGCGTTCACAGTACCGCAACGCCGTCAGCAAGGGTAAAATAGGCGATGTCCTGGAACCGCTTATCATCGGGGATGAATATCATCTGATCAAGATCAACGACATCCGGAAAAGCGCCGATAAGGAAGAATACAATCTTTCTGTTCTTGTCCGCCGCTTAGATCCCGTCAACACCTACGATTTTTATGCCGCCGAAGCCGAGGCCTTTTTGCTGGATGCCGAAAGCTATGGTTTTTCGCGTGCTTTGCAGGACTCCAACGCGCCCCTTGACACGGTAAGCGGCGGTTTTTCACGCGAATTTCCCTATTTCAGCCAACTGGGATACTTCCCGGCTTTGGCAAAATGGGCCTTCCGCAGCAAGAGCGAAAGCATCAGCCCGGTTTTTGAAAACGAGAATTGCTATGTTGTTGCGGAACTGTACTCGGTGGAACCGGAATCATACCTGCCTTATTCGGAAGTCCGTCCGTCGGTTGAGCGCGCAGTCATTGCAGAAAAGAAAAGCGAAATAAGCTGGCAGGCGATAAAGAAAATTCAGAGTGATTTTGTCCGCGGAGCGATCGGAATAGAGGAAGCTCCGGCACAATACCCTTATATTGAGTATAAGCAGATCAGCTTTACCCTTGAAAATCCGCCCTACCCCTTTGCCGCTGCACCTTCCTTTCCCGACGTTATTCACAATCTTCAGCCCAGCGGTATTTCGGCGCCTTTCCGTGCCGGTCAATATGGTGCGGCCTTTATACACCTGCTTTCAAGATCGGAGATCGATCCGGAAGAATATCAAATCCGCATACCCTATGTTCGCGAAGCGCTCTTGCAGGAAAAACAACAAATGGCCTACCAGAAGTGGATCGAGCATCTAAGATCAAAATCGGACATCAAGGACTATCGCGCGGAATTCGGTTTGAATTGACATCACAATCTAAAATAAAAAAACGGGCCCGTTGCGGTCCCTTTTTTTGTGGATAATTTTACCGCGCTTCCGCTTTTTTTGAAAAGGGGTTTCCATTTCTATCCCGGATGTTGTACATTTATCCGAAAGAATTGTCGACGAGTGACACAAAAAAGCAGAGGATCATGGCAAACTTTGTTCATCTTCACACCCACAGTGATTATAGCACGCTTGACGGCGCATTAAAAATCAGCACCATTATTGAAATGGCGCGTGAAATGGAACTTCCTGCAATTGCGCTGACTGATCATGGCAACATGTTCGGTGCAGTTGAACTGTTCAGTTCGGCAAAAAAAGCCGGTATCAAACCCATTATCGGCTGCGAGATCTATGTCGCCGGCGCTTCGCGTTTTGACCGCGGTGGTAACAGGAAAGAAGAAGCCAATTATTTTCACCTGGTCCTGCTTGCGAGCAATGAAGAAGGTTACCGTAATCTCATCAAGCTTTCCTCGCTCGGCTACCTGGAGGGTTTTTATTACAAACCCCGGGTGGATAAGGAGCTGCTTCGGCAGTACAATGCGGGACTGATCGCGACATCCGCCTGTTTGAAAGGCGAGGTGGCGGCAACGGCAAAAGTACACGGATTTGAAAGGGCGCTGGAAGTTGCGAAAGAATATGCGCAGATCTTTTCATCGCGCTTTTATCTGGAGATTCAGCGGCACGGACTGGACGATGAAGCGATCGTCAATGATATTCTGATCCGGGTCGCCCGTGAAAGCGGCATCCCGCTGGTTTGTTCGAATGATGCGCATTATGCCAAGCGGGAACATGCCGAAGCGCACGACGCCCTGCTCTGTATCGGCACAGCATCCAATATCAGCGACACCAACCGGATGCGCTATGCGAACGATCAGTTTTATTACAAATCGCCCGAAGAAATGGCCGAACTGTTTGCAGACATCCCCGAGGCGCTGGAAAACACAGTAAAAATCGCAGAGCAATGCAATTTTACACTCAAAACGGATGAATATCACCTTCCGTCCTTTCCCATTCCTGATCATGCCGGAACCCGGGATCCGGACGCGTATCTGGAAATGCTGGTTTATGCGGGACTGAAAAAGCGTTTTGGTGAGGATCACGATCCGGCCTATTCCGAAAGGGCCGATTATGAGCTTTCCGTGATCAAAAAAATGGGATTTTCCGGGTACTTTCTAATCACCCAGGATTTTGTTCAATGGGCGAAAAATAACAACATTCCCGTCGGTCCCGGTCGTGGATCCGCGGCCGGTAGCCTGGTCGCCTATGTCCTGGGCATCACCAATATCAATCCGCTTCAATTCGATCTGCTCTTTGAGCGCTTTTTGAATCCCGACCGTATTACTATGCCGGACATTGACATCGATTTTTGTTATGAGCGCCGCGGAGAGGTGATCGATTATATCAAGGAACGTTATGGTCGGGACAGTGTAACCCAGATTATCACATTCGGGCGCATGAAAGCGCGGGCCGTCGTCAGGGATGTTGCCCGGGTGATGGGTCTGGATTATGCGACCGGGGACCGTTTTGCAAAAGCCATCCCGGAAAACATCAAGACTGAAAAAGAAGAAAGGGACAGGGGTATTACCGATCTGACGAAAGCCCGGGAAATGAACAAAGATCTGGATGCCCTGATCCGGGAAAATCCTACGCATCAAAAACTCTGGGAAATATCTTTGGTTCTTGAGGGCATGAACCGCCAGGTGGGGATCCACGCCGCCGGTGTTGTCATTGCGCCCGGAAACCTGCTGGATTATATTCCGCTATATAAATCTTCCAAAGACGATATTACCAGCCAGTACGACATGGGCTGTCTGGAACAGGTCGGGATGCTAAAGGTGGACTTTCTGGGCCTGCGCACGCTGACGGTTATTAAGCACACGCTTGATTTGCTGAAACAGCGCAGCGTTGACATTGATATCGACAACATTCCCTTTGACGACATGAATGTCTATAAACTTTTCAGCGAGGGGCGGACCTTCGGTCTTTTTCAGTTTGAATCCGGGGGTATGCGCGAGTATCTGCAGAAACTGCAGCCGACCTGTATTGAAGATCTGGTCGCCATGAATGCACTGTACCGTCCGGGCCCCATGGACAATATTCCCTCTTTTATCCGCTGCAAACACGGAGAGAAGATCAAATATCTTGATCCCAAGATGGAGCCGATCCTGAAAAACACCTACGGTGTGATCGTTTATCAGGAACAGGTCATGAAGATCGCTTCCAGCATAGCCGGACTTTCACTGGGCAAGGCCGACACCCTTCGCCGCGCCATGGGAAAAAAGAAAAAAGACGTCATGGAAAAAATGCGCGCAGAATTTATCGAGGGCGCAAAACAGAACGGGATCAGTGAGAAGACGGCCGATCAGATCTATGATTTGTTGATGAAATTCGCTTCTTACGGTTTCAATAAAAGCCACTCGGTCGCTTATGCCTATATCGCCTATCAAACCGGTTATCTGAAAGCTTATTATCCCGCGGAATTCATGGCTGCGAACCTGACCAGCGAGCGCAGCGAGATCAAGCGCGTTGTCGAACTGGTGGCGGAAGCTAAAAAACTGGACCTGGAGGTCATTCCGCCGGACGTGAACACCTGCACCGAATTCTTTTCGGTGTTGAACGGAAAAATCACCTACGGACTTGCGGCCCTGAAGAGTATCGGGGAAAAAGCCGCCGCAGAGATCGCGCGTGCGCGCCGCGAGGGAGATCCCTTTAAAAGCATCTTTGACCTGACCAGCCGCGTTGACCTGCGCATGGTGAACCGCAAAGCCCTTGAAGCGCTGATTTATGCCGGTGCCATGGATTCCCTGGAAGGCAACCGCTGCCAGAAATTCAATGCTATCGAAAACGCTTTAAAATACGGGCAGCGGGTACAGGATGAAAAGCAAGCCGCACAAGTCAGTCTCTTTGGTCCCGGCGGCGGACAAAGTATTTTGACCGAACCCGCGCTGGAACCGTTCGGGGAATGGAACGAGCAAAGGAAGCTTGAAAAGGAAAAAGAATACATCGGCTTTTATCTAACCGGGCACCCCCTGGAACCTTACCGGGATGAGCTCGAAGCCGTTTCCAATGAATATTATCTGGATGACGAAGACATGGCTCTCCCCGAGATCATCCGTGTAGGAGGGCTTATTACCGAATTTACGGTCCGCTACGACCAAAAGAACAAGCCTTATGCCAAATTCAAATTCGAGTCGCTTTCGCACGAATTTGACGTTCTGGCCTTTAAAGCTTACGAAAGCTATAAAGAACTGCTGGTCGCCGATGCCCACATTTATTTGGAAGGCAATTTAAAGATCGATAAAGAACGCAATCAGCTTCCGACGATCTTTTTGAACGCTGCCATGCCGCTGCAGGACCTGCGCGAGCAAAAGATCCGTGCACTGCATCTGCGTATCCGCAACGATGAGCATTTCGAAGCGAATCTGACCCGGATCCGCAATCTGGTACCTGCTTATCCCGGAAACAAGGCCTTGTATATTCATATCAGTTATCCCAAAAGCGGCGAAGCCGAAAAGATCATCAAGGCACGCACGGGAATCAATGCCGCTCCGCAGATGTTACAGAAAATCCGCGTTGTTGTAGGACAATCCAATGTCTGGCTCAGCTGAACCATGATCCTCTATATTACAGAAGGCTGGGAGAAAGGAAAGGTTGCGGAAGCCTTTTACAGGGCTTATCCCCGCGCCGCACGGATTCTCGTGCAGGATAATGAAGAAGCCCGGCGCGCCCTGTATGAAAAAGAAGCCGCCACCGAAAAGCATCACATTTTTATAACGCCTGCCCGCGGCCGGCAATTCCGGGTTTGCCCCGGTACCGGCGCTCCGTACATTTGTTGCTATTACTGGACGCTGCATCAGTCAAGCAACTGCCCCTTTGACTGTACGTACTGCATTCTGCAGTATTATCTGAACAATCCCCTGCTGACCGTGTTTGCCAATACGGAAGCATTGGGAAATATGGTCAAGATGCGCATTGACCGCGAGCCGCAGCGACTTTTCCGCGTGGGGACAGGGGAGCTTGCCGACAGCCTTGCGCTGGATCATATTACCCGGGCAGGGCCCTATCTGATCCGCCTTGCCGCAGCCCAGAAAAACATGCTGCTGGAGCTCAAGACCAAGTCCGACAACATCGATCATCTTTTAGACGTACCGCATGGCGGCAAGACGATTATCTCCTGGTCGTTGAATCCCGCGGAATGCATCCGGAGTTATGAATACCACGCCGCGGACCTGGACGCCAGAATGTGTGCCGTTGAGAAAGTACAGGACGCCGGCTATCTGTTGGGTTTCCATTTTGATCCCCTTTTGATCCATGCGGGGTGGCCGGAAGGATATGAAAAACTTGTCGAGCGCCTGTTCCGGCATGCCCGCCCGGATCGTATCGCATGGATATCCCTGGGCAGCCTGCGTTTCCCCCCCGAAATGGCGGAGAAGATGCGGCGCAAATTTCCGGATACCGATATGCTCAATGAAGAAATGATACGGGGGGTTGACGGAAAAATGCGGTATTTCAAACCCCGGCGCCTTGCATTGTACCGGCATCTTTACCAATCTATACGGCATTACGGCGCTAAAGACCTGTTTGTTTATTTCTGCATGGAAGACGCCGAGGTATGGCGGCAGGTCATGGGTTTTGCACCGGACAGCAATGAACATCTTGACTACCTTTTTGCCGCGCATCTTACGGAAAAATTCCCCAATCTCGATCTGCCGGCCCCCAATTTGCCGGAATATCGCAAATTTGAGTCTCCACGCAGCTGGGAACTCTGAATTCAGATATTTACCGTAAGCGGGAAATTATAAAAATTATTCCTGGGGTTCCATGTGAATGGTCGCTTCGATCTGACGCTCGTTTTTGATCTGCTTTTCAACACGCGTGACAATTTCGTGCGCATTGTGCAGGGAATAAGCAGCCGGGAGTTTCATATGAAAGGTAAGCTCCAGGTGTTTGCCGTATCGGTGCAGGTGGACATGATGTACGTTTACGGAAAATCCGGCAACACGGCGACAGACGTCGGACAAATAATTCAGAAGTTCCTTGTCGGGAGCTTCCCCGAGCAGGGGGCGGATACCGTCGCGGAGGATCTGAACGGCGGTTACGGCAATCATAAGGGAAACCAGAATGGTCAGGACCCCGTCGGCCCACCAGAATAAACGCCCCGCAAAGATGCCTGCCAGGATCAGCAAAGAAGAAAGTGCGTCGCTGCGGTGATGCCAGGCATCCGCCTTTAAAGACAGATAATTGCTTTTGCGATAACAGAAAAGAGCGTATTGTGCAAGCGCCTCTTTTAGGATCAGAGAAGCGGCGGTCACCACAATGGCAATAGTCCCGTATTCCGCGCTCCGTTGGGTTCGGATGCGCGCAACACCCTCCAGCAGAAATTCAAAGGCGATAAATGCCAGAAGCATGCCCACCAGCAGCGCCGCGATCAGCTCCGCGCGTCCATGGCCGAAGGGATGCTCCCGGTCCGCTTTTTTTCGCGAAACACCCGCGCCGATCAGAATGATCAACGAGCTGAGCGAATCGGAAAGCGTGTGCCAGGCATCGGCGATCATCGCGGCGGAAGCCGAGATAATTCCCGCCCAAAGCTTTACCGCGAACAAAAGGAGATTTGCAAGCAGAGACCATCGCCCCTCCCGCAGAAGATAGATATCGGAACCCTGCGGTTTCATCGTGTTGTTCCCCCGCATTATTGGTTTAATACTTTATTGATAGTCTTTTGTAAATCCGACTGGCGATAAGGTTTTTTCAAATATGCCCCGACACCCATTTCGCGCAGGGCTTGGGTTTGCTCGTTATTGGCAAAACCCGAAGATATCAGAACTGCGACATCCGGATTGATTTCTCGGAGTTTCTGATATGTCTCTACACCGTCCATTCCCGGCATGATCACATCTAAAATAACCAGTCCGATGGATTTTTGATGTTCCCGGTAAATACGGATCCCCGCATCGCCGGTGCCGGCCTCAAGAACGGCAAAACCCATATAATCCAGGGACTTTTTCAGCATTTTGCGAATTGCCTCTTCGTCATCGATGATTAGAATGGTATTGCCGGCATGGGCTTTCCGCAGCAGCAGGGTCTGTGCTTTGGGGTTGTCCTTGGGTTTCAGGGCAGAGACGGGAAAAAGCAGGTAGAAAATACTGCCCTTGCCGGGTGCGCTTTCGGCATAAATATACCCGTTGTGCGCATTGACGGTTCCGTAAACGGAGGACAGCCCCAACCCCGTACCGAGTCCGGCTGATTTTGTGGTAAAAAAAGGTTCGAAGATCTTGGATAAGACATCCCGCTCCATTCCGACGCCGCTGTCCCGCACCTGCAGCATAATATAATTGCCGGGTTCGACATCCAGGGGATATTTTGCATGATCTTCTTTGTAAATACTGACATTTTCGGTCCGCAATTCAAAAACACCACCCTCGGGCATGGCGTCGTTCGCATTGAAAGCAAGGTTCAGTATTACGTTCTGCAGCTGGGTAAATTCACCCATGATATAATGTTCCCTTGCCATTAAATGATGCCGTATGAGGGTGCTTTTATTTAGAGCATGACGCAACAGATCAATGGAGCCCAGAATAAGGTCGTGCATATCGATCGCAGTAGACTGTTTCCGCTGTTTCCGCGCAAAGGTCAGTAGCTGGTTTGTCAGTGTGGCGGCCCGCTCGCAGGTATCTATGATATTCTTGCAGTAGTAATGCAGATCTTCATTGTCCTGTAATTCTTCCGAAAGCAATTCCGCAAACCCCAGAATGGTTGCCAGCATGTTGTTAAAATCATGTGCGATCCCGCCGGTCAGCTGCCCCATTGCTTTTAATTTACGGGATTGTGCCAGGCTTTCTTCCTGTTCGCGGATCGTGTCCAGCATTTCATGTTCACGGGTAATGTCGATGCTGACCCCGATGATCAGAGCGGGGTTTCCCTTATTGTCGTATTCGATCACCTGCATGGAACAGCGAAACCATTTGTACTGGTTTTCCCGGTCTTTCAAACGAAATTCAAATTTGCAGGTGCTGCTATGCGTTTGAAAGAATTTTTCATTGTTCTTAAGCAGGGGCGGCAAATCATCCTGGTGGACACGTTCGTACCACTGGCTCAGCGGCAGCTCCCGCTCTTCACCTTCAATGCCGTAAAGGCGCATCAGCTGTTTGTCCGGGATCCATTTCATATCCGGGAGCAAAACGGTAAAGGTGCCGATTTGAGCGGCATCAAACGCGGTATTCAGCCGTTCGCGGTTCAGGATCAGCTCCCGCTGGCGGCGGTGCAGCTCGGTCGTGTCCGAAAGCACTTCAATGACATTTACCACGTCACCTTCGGAATTAAAGATCGGCGTCGAAGAAACGCTCCAGATCCGCCCTTTTCCGTAGGGCTTTTCGGTCTGAACCCGCTGGCCTTCCCGGATCGCGTTGATCGCCGAGCAGGGAACACATTCTTTGTCAAGGTGATGAAAGACCGAATGGCACTTTTTCCCGATAATGTCGGTGGCATTTTGTTTGCCGACCAGTTTGGCCGCCGCATCGTTTGCCTGCACGATATTATGATCCAGATCGAACATCACAATGCCTTCGCTGAGCGCTTCAAAGATGGAAGCTTTTTCCAGACGAAGCCGTTCGCTTTGTTCCTTATATTTGACCAGTTCGGTAATATCCTGAAATATTCCGCGATAAGCCAGGATCTTCCCGTTTTTACCCCGCTCATAAAATGCACTGATACGTAAGTGATAGGTGACATTGTCAATTATTACGCGAAAAAACGCATTAACCGGCTTATCGCCTTCCAGATACTCCTGAAGTTTATTTTCAAGATAAGGGATGTCGTCGGGGTGGGTATAGTCAAAGAGGGTTTTAAGGTTGAAAATACGGACAATTCCGCCGATAATACTGGAAACGTCGCCTTCAAAAGTTACAATCTTGCTCTCCGGGTCCATTTCCCAGTTCATCATTTTTCCGACGATCTGCGAATGCTCCAGCAGGGTGTTCCTGGCATTCAATTCCTGGATCATCAACTGTTGCTCCGTAACATCCTTGCCAAAACACTGATAGGCGCTCAGCTTGTTCCGCTGGTCGTAAATGCCGCGGTAGGTCCATTGAATATAATGGGTTTCGCCTTGTCTGTCCCAGAAGCTGAACACCCGGGTGTCGCTTTGATGGCGCAGGTTGATGGTGTCCAAATGAGTAAGAAATTCAAGCTCTTTCCGTTCCGGGTAGGCTTTAAGCAGATTAATGCCGTTCAGTTTTGAAAATTCGTCCGAAAACCAGAACTCAAAAGCCCGGTTCACATATTCGATCTCCTTTTTTGAATTAAAGCGGCAGAACATGATCGGCGAATCTTCCAGCACGGCGGTCATCAGCGTATGTTCACGTACGATCTCCCGCTGCAGCTGATGGCGCTCCACATGCGTTTTAAGCCGCGCAAGCAAAACACGGTCATTAAAAGGCTTGGAAACATAATCGTCGCCACCGACATCAAAACCCTTTTCGATCGCCTCCACATCGGTTCTGGCGGTGACGAAGATCACAGGAATCTGCCGGGTTTTCTTGTTCTCTTTCAGGATGCGGCAGACCTCGTAACCGTCCATACGGGACATCATAATATCAAGCAGGATAATATCGGGATGGTACTGATTTGCGGCTTCCAGCGCTTCTTCGCCGGATTGTGCAAGCAGAATGTTATAACCCTGAGTCGTGACAATGGACGTTAACACCTGCAGGTTCGCTGCGGTATCGTCGACGATCAGTACGGTAATGTTGCTGTTATCCATATACTCCTTAATGCGCAGTCACGGCGAAATGATCAAAATAAAGAAACGGATAAAAATATAATGAATCGCCGAGATTAACAATAAATAAAACGGATGCGGCGCATACCCGGATCCCGGGAAAACACCTTCAATATACGGGAATCCACAAAAAACACGAGCCCCTTTGTATTTAATCAAAAGTTTCGGAACGCCGGGGAGAAAAATATGAAAAAACCGTATGCGAATCGCAGGGAAAATTCCTAATTTTTCGCATGAAAAAAGAACTGAAGATCGAATTTGCCGGAAGGGTCCCCTATGAAACCGCATTTCGGAGGCAACTTGAGCTGCAGGAACTGCGCTTGGGAGATAAAATACCGGACACCCTGTTATTACTGGAGCACCCGCACGTCTATACGCTGGGCCGCCATGCCCGGGAAGGAAATCTTGTTTGGAGTGAAGAAGAGCGCCGAATGCGCGGCGTGGAACTTCAGCAGACCGACCGTGGCGGTGATGTGACCTATCATGGACCGGGACAGCTGATAGGATATCCTATCATCCTGCTGAGAGACCGGGGACTGCTTCCCCGGCGACTTGTCGAATGGGTGGAAAATACGGTTATTCAAACCCTGGATTGCTTTAGTATAAGCGCTTATGTGCATCCCGATTATCCCGGGGTCTGGGTGGACGATGCAAAGATCTGTGCGATCGGCATGCGTATTCGCGAAGGGGTTTCCTATCACGGCTTTGCATTGAACGTGAACACCGACTTGTCCTATTTTTCAGGAATCGTTCCCTGCGGTATCAACGGCGGAAAAACCTGTTCTATGGCATCGCTCCTGGGATATGAACCTGACATAAGGCAAGTGGGAAATAAACTTGCGCTGAAGGCCGGGGCACTGCTGGAGCGGGAATCGAAATAACCGCAATAAAAGAGAAACCGGCAGTTAGGCCGGAAAAGGACATATCCCTTCCCGCTTTCGGAAAAATTCGTTCCTTTCATCCGAAATATTGTGTAATCTATACGGTCGTTTATTTTAATTATCATGAAGGAGTACAAGGTGAAAACCGTATGCGCCGGAAATTTTGAAAAATCGGACCGTTCGGACTGCCGCATTGCTATGACGGTGAAAAAAAGCGGCGGTATCCGGATCTCCCTGAACAGCAAGGTCGCCATTTTATACGGCGCCGCGATCCGTGAAACCTGTGAAAAAATACTGGAATTTTACGGCATTGACAATGCGGAGCTTCAGATCGACGATTCGGGTGCCGCGGATTATGTCATTGCCGCCCGCCTGGAAGCCTGTATCAAACAGCTGATTAAAACTGATAAGTCCTGGCTGCCGGAAATCCTGCCGCAAAACATGTCGGGAACAGAAAGAGACCGCCTCCGCCGCTCACGGCTTTATCTGCCGGGAAATTCCCCGAAACTGGCGATCAATGCCGGCCTCCACAGCGGTGATGGTATTATTCTCGACCTGGAAGATTCCGTTGCGCCGGACCGAAAAGACGAGGCACGGATTTTGGTACGCAACACCCTGCGTGCGGTGGATTTTTATGGTGCAGAACGCATGGTGCGCATCAACCAGGGTGAACGCGGATTTGAAGATCTGAACGCCCTGCTGCCGCAGTACGTCAATGTGATCCTTTTACCCAAATGCGAAAGCGCAGAACAGGTTCGGACGGTCGATGCGCACATACAAAAACTCCGCAGGGAATGTCATATCAAAATTGAAACCTGGATCATGCCGATCATCGAAAGTGCGCTTGGCGTTATGCGCGCTCTGGAGATCGCAGGCTCAAGTCCCAATGTGGTTGCCCTGGCCATCGGCCTGGAAGATTATACGGCCGATATCGCCGTGCCAAGGACCTCCGAAGCCACGGAAAGCTTTTTCGCACGCAGTATGGTTCTGAATGCGGCCAAAGCCTGCGGCTTACAGGCCATTGATTCGGTCTTTTCGGATGTCTCGGATACGGAAGCCCTGTACCGGAACGTTCGCGCTTCCCGCGCACTGGGTTATGACGGCATGGGCTGTATCCATCCGCGGCAGATCAAGGTGATCCACGAGGCCTTTGCTCCCGATGAAGCCGAGTTGGAAAAAGCCGAAAAGATCGTAGCCGCTTATCGCGAGGCGGAAGAAAAAGGGCTCGGAGTCGTCGCTGTCGGTTCCAAAATGATCGATGCGCCGGTAGTCAAGCGGGCGCTGCGGGTCGTTGAACTGGCAAAAATGATGAACAAACAAGGATCCCGAAGGGAGAAAAAAGCATGAAGACGGTAAAAAATGCAGTCGGGCGTTGGGTTCCCGCCGAGATAAACGGTGAAAAGGTCATTCCCTTCAAAGGTATTGGAAAGCATCGTCCACGGGGAAGAAAATACGCTCCGCATATCGTAACATCCGCCGATTATCCGCCCAGCGGTGATAAAAGGGTTCCCTCGCTCAAAGAAGCGCTTATCCGATCCGGAATAAAGGACGGCATGGTCATTTCAACGCACCACCATTTACGCGACGGAGACCTGGTGGCAAATCAGGTCTTTGACATTGCTGCGGAATTGGGCGTAAAGGATCTGGTCTGGTTCCCTTCGGCATCTTTTCCCTGTCACAAGGAGATCATCAGGCACCTGGAAAGCGGGGTGGTTCACCATATCGAAGGCAGCATGAACGGCCCGCTGGGAAAATTTACCTCCGAAGGAAAAATGAAAGGCACGGCGGTGCTGCGCTCGCACGGTGGGCGCTACCAGGCCCTGCAGGACGGTGAGGTAAAGATCGATATTGCCGTATTGGCGGCGCCGACTGCCGATCCTTTCGGGAACGGACATGGACTGGAGGGGCCATCAGCTTGCGGCGGACTGGGATATGCGCTGGGGGATTTTCAGTTTGCGGAAAAGGTTATCGTTATAACGGACAATCTGGTGCCGTTTCCCTGTATTCCGATGCAGATCATCGGAAATTACGTGGATTATGTGGTTGAGATGGACAAGATCGGCATTCCCGAACTGATCGTTTCGGGGACCACGCAGATCACCAGAAGTCCGGATCGCCTGCTGATCGCCGAGCTGACGGCGAAATTCTGCGACGCCGCCGGATTGGTGCGCGACGGTTTTTCATTCCAGATGGGCGCCGGCGGCACCTCGCTGTCCATTGGCTTATTCTTTCATGAAATGTTGAAAGAACGCGGGATTAAAGCGCGTTTTGCCGTCGGGGGAAGCACGCAGTACTCTGCAAAAATGCTGGAAGACGGTTGTCTGGAATATATGCTGGACGCACAGACCTTTGACCTGGAAGCGGTTCGCTCCATGCGCGAGAACCGCGCGAAGCACCCGGATATTTCCATTTTTCATTGTTACGACTATCATGCCAAGGGCAATTTTACTACGATGATGGATGTCATGATCCTGGGTGCCACCGAAGTGGATGTGAATTTCAACGGCAACGTGGTAACCCATTCGGACGGTTATATGCTGCACGGTATCGGCGGCTGGCAGAACTGCCTCTTTGCCAAATGCACCATTCTGCCGGTCCCCTTGTTTAGAAACCGCATTCCAATTATTGTCGATGAGGTGACAACCCTGGTGGGCCCCGGCGAACTGATCGATGTCATCGTCACGGAACGCGGGATCGCGGTGAACCCCCGCCGTCAGGACCTGATCGACAAGGTGAAACATTCGGGCCTACCCCTCAAATCCATCGAAGAGCTCAAGGAAGAAGCGGAACGCATCTGCGGAAAACCGCAGAAACCCGAACTCGGTGAAAAGATCGTGGCCGCCATCAAATGGGTGGACGGCACCGTGATCGATGTGGTGCGGGAAGTCAGGAATGGTTAAGTTTAAGGCTGAGATTAAGGTTGAGGTTTGAGCTCAGGGAGTGCAGGAAGTATCCGGCACTTTGAATATTATTCAGAATTATGAATATTCAGGGTGATTTAATTTGATCCAATTCAATACGTTAATTTCAAACTCTTTTACAAATTCGATTAATTCCAGCGCTTCTCTTTCTGACGTCATACCGGCCATATCATACTCGATAATGTTTCTTTTGATTCGGCATGCGCCAAGATAATTGGCGTCATCTTCTTTTTCCGGTCCCAGGATTACGGGTATCGCCTGGATCGTTCGATAATGAGCCGATAATTTCTCGGGTCTGTATCCGGAAAGATATAGAAGAATAGTACATAATTTTAAAGCCGCATTATAAGCTATCCCGAATTTCCAATCATCTGAAACATCTTTTCTCTGAGCATCTTCCAGGTCCCGTTTAACGATATTGAAAAGATTCCCGATTTCTTCTTTACTCGTTTGATGGGGCCTGATCCATCCGTTTTCTTCCCAGTCTTTCAAATTCATTTTCGTCTCCCTTGATAAATATTTTCTTTGAATTTAAAACGCCCGATATAAAGTGATCGTTATTTTTGATCCGTTTCATTAATTCTTTGCGTGTCATAACATGAGGGTTTATTTCGCGGTCTATCTTTCCGGATGCTTCTTTAAGTAATTTACTGATGTCTCTTAATCCAATATTGCCGACAATGAATAAATCCACATCGCTTTCTGGCCTTTCCGTGTTTGATGCAACAGATCCGAAAATAAATGCATAATCTATATCCCTTACATCCAGCGATTGCGCCATCAGATCAACAAGTCCGTTCGTTCTGTAAACCATTTGTTTGATGACATTGTAAAGAGGATGTAAATCGTTGGCTTTGAAGAATAAACGATTTCCATCCCTGCGCTTTTTGATCAGATCAAGTTTCTCCAATTTATTTGCTTCTTGCTGGATCGCTCCTATTGTCATGCCCGACAATCTTTCAATTTCACGCAAATAATATTCCTCTTTGTTCGTGCCGAAAAGCAAGCGAAAGAACTCCGCACGCGTGTTTGATGATAATATTTCAGCCAGTAAATTCATGGGACCCCATAATGTATGGCAATAATATACAATAGTATGGTATAACAATACAAGAAATATTTTCATTGCAGGTCTAATGATAATTTCAGGGGGCTATTTTAGTATAAACAGGTCTAAAAATAAAAGGAACATCCAAACCTGGCTCCGCCGGCATCCAGTGAAAGCGTGTTGTTTTTTCTGATTTCGTTCCTTATCTGCTCTTCGTTATAATCTCCCGAAATTTTATACCATTGGTAAGTGTATTTTATTCCCTGGCTGTATTCGGCGTGAATACTGACGGATGCTGTGATAAAATATTCCACACCGGCCAGCAGGGTCGCTCCGACACTTATTCCGTGCAAAATTATTTTATCTTGTTCTTCAATGATTTCCGTCTCCGTTGTTGTATTGAACTCTTCTCCGAGATTATTTTGATAATCTAACCCGTAAGCGATATTCGGCCCGTAACCGTAATAGAAATAGGTATTGCCTGATCCGGAATATTTTAAACGCTGCCAGTTGAGGGCAACAGAAAAATCATTTTTATTTATATTGTAATCTCTGTGCAGTGAATCCGCATCATTGTAATTTTCTAAAGTCCGCGAGTCTTTTGACATTTC
>Ga0265293_10000952_pt1 | contig 66142 bp, 68 predicted proteins | sample Munlanlewell138R_FD_192505 | JGI IMG/M metagenome (GOLD analysis project Ga0265293, IMG submission 192505) | Leachate microbial communities from a municipal landfill in Southern Ontario, Canada - Leachate well 138R | ecosystem: Engineered > Solid waste > Landfill > Unclassified | place: Canada... | reverse complement strand
CCCGACAATGACCTTTCTCGGCTTTTCTGTACCTTCCTCAAAATACGTGCAAAAAGCCGTTTCACCAAACTTCCCAGAAAACCCTTGTTCGACAATTAGGGTCTTGATGATCGCATTGGGCCATTCCAATTGATCCAGTGTATCTTCGGCAACCAAAAGTAGCAGATCGCCAACAAGGTCAGAGCTGTAATTCAAAGCGCGTACATCCATCATTTCCGTCCTCCCTATGTAGCATATGTTTGGTTAAATCTTCAACACAACAGACAAGTTTCCTTGCTTTTAATCCTCTACATCCAGTAATTCAAGCGTATTCTTTGGAGTGATCGCCTTGGCGTCACCGTGTTTTACTTGGCTCATGGTGATAAATGCTATGATCATGAAGATGGTCGCATAGGGAAAGAGGGTCCAGTACCCAACGTACTCCATGAAGAATCCCGACAAAACAGGGGTCAGAATCTGAGCTGACATCGACGCCGTGTAGTAATAACCCGTGTACTTACCGATATCCGCTCCCTTGGCCATCTCCACAACCATGGGATACGAGTTCACGTTAATGGCTGCCCATCCAAAACCTACAAAGACCAAAAGAACGTTGAGGAGAGGAGTAAATGTCGTAAAGAGTGACGCTAGAGCAAAACAAACCGTTAATACCGCAATCCCCGTTAGAATGGTGCGCTTGCGGCCAATCCGAGCAGCAATCATTCCTGCTGGAACAAAGGCAAGCACCGCAGCCACCGTTGCTATCATGAGACTATTGGCAAAACCTCCACCAGCTACACCCAAATAACTTTGAACATACTTAGAAAAGGCCGTTGTCACTGCATTATAAGCAAAGAACCAGAAGAAAATTGACGCCAATATGAGCCAAAAGCTCCTTCTCACCGCGGGTTCCATTCTGGTCGACCCGTGCACTTGTGGTTCTTCGGTCTCTTCTGTGGGTTCTTCCAAGGCTTTCATTTCTTTGGCTATCTTGTTTTCTTTGATCGTTGTGAATAAGACGGCCACGGCAAAGACCATAAAACCAGCCACAATGGCAAAGATCTTGAAGTAGTCCGGTGTGCCTTCTTTAGGTACCAGAAGTGAAATCAGAACCAAGGAGAACACCGCACCAAGGGCCCCCATGAGGTTGATGATACCATTAGCCTGTGAGCGCAGAGGTTTTGGTGTTACGTCTGGCATTAGGGCCACGGCCGGCGAGCGATAGGTGCTCATGGCCACCAAAGCAACGAGCAGGACCACCACAAAGAGAGGCAAACTCACTAGGTTGTCTGCTACAGGAATAAGAACCATGGAAAGTACGGCAATGGCCGTGCCGCCTAGAATAAAGGGCATCCGTTTGCCAATGTTCGTCCTTACCCTGTCAGAAAGGGCTCCGAACAAGGGGAGCATGAATAGGGCGAGAATGTTGTCCAGTGCCATGATACCGCCGGCGAGCGTATCGCCTATCTCAAAGGTGTGTTTGAGAATCAAAGGTATAATGCTGTCATAAAGCTGCCAAAATGCAGAAATAGACATAAAGGCAAGACCAATAAAAAAGGTTCGTCGATAGTTTAGCTTCACTCTTATACCCCTCTCTTTCTACTCCGGCGTGCTACTTGGCACACCACTTCCCTTTTCTCCATATTCAGCCAATTCCCTGCCACGGGCTCCACCCCTACTACTATCAGAAGACCAATCACAATTCCTGCCATAATCTGTAATCGTACTGACATAAGAAGGAGGATTTCGTCTCCGTAGTCACGAATTAATAATTAGTCCTATTAAAATAAAGGAGGTTCAAAGGCGATGAAAGAGTTTGAAGCTGGCTGCACACGTCCTAAGGGACAAGCTAAGCCAGTCACCGAAACCGTTTCTACACCACAGGTTGAGAAGGGAGAGCGGAAAATAATGATTCAAGTAGGAAAACCAGCACCAGAGTTTTCAGCACCAGGTTTTCATCAAGGTAAGTTTGTAGAGATGAATCTGGCGGATTATAAGGGAAAGTGGGTTATGCTCTGTTTCTATCCCGGGGATTTCACCTTCGTCTGAGCAACCGAAGTTTCAGCGGTCGCTGAAAAATACCCTGAGTTCGAAAAGTTGGGCGTTGAGGTCTTTTCCATCAGTGTAGACAGTGTCTTTGTCCACAAGATCTGGAATGACAATGAGCTATCCAAAATGCTCGGCGGAAAGAGTGTACCGTTCGCCATGCTCTCAGACCAAAACGGCAATGTAGGTCGACTCTACGGAGTGTACGATGAAGAAGCGGGAACAGAAACCCGAGGTCGTTTCATCATCGACCCCGATGGCATTATCCAAGCCTTCGAAGTCATGACCCCACCGGTTGGGCGAAATGTAAAAGAAACACTGAGGCAGATTCAAGCGTTCCAATACGTGCGTGAAGCCAAAGGTGCTGAAGTGGCCCCAGCAGGCTGGAGACCAGGAAAGAATACCTTGAAACCTGGTCCCAATTTAGTTGGAAATGTATGGAAGGAATGGAAAGTGCAAGAAGCCTTTGAAGAATAGGACTACACCTGGACACAAAAAAAGCCTGGTCCCTCTGGACCAGGCTTTTTAGCATCCGTAATTTACGCTGAGGCTTGAATCATCTGCAGGAACGCATGGGATAACTCTGGATCAAACTTCTTCCCCGCCCCCTCTGCAATGAGCTGCAGTGCACGGTCCTTATCGATGGTATGTACTCGATCATAGGTTTCGACCACAGCCAGGATGCGTCCGAAGTAAGGGATTTCGTCTTCCTTAAGACCGCGGGGATATCCACCCCCGTCCCAGTGTTCATGATGGGCTAAAACAGCGGCGGCCAAATCTGCCGTGTCTTCTAACACATTCAACAAACGGAACCCCACCAAGGGATGGCGCTTCATCTCACGTTCATCCTCTGGCTTCAGCGGATAGGGTCGCTCTAGAATGTCTGGATCGATCACAACCTTGCCGATATCATGGAGTAAACCACAGAGGCGCAGATTGCGCAATTCGTCTTTCTTTAGACCCAAATGCTTTCCGAACTCTTCCGCAAGGGCACTCACACGTTCCGCGTGTTCTCGCTCAGCACTGCTTCGACCGTAGAGTTCCTGGACGATGGCTTCCAGTGTTTCCTTTTGAAAACGCTTATGTCCGATTGTCTTGATCCAGTACATTTCTTCTTCAGCCTGTTGCCAGACTTCCCGAATATCTTGGTCTGCCCCGTCCTTGGTACTGCAGCCTAGAGGCAAGTTCACACTGATCGTTCCCACAACCCGCCCTTCCAGGGCATTCTGGAGACGTTTGCGAACCTGAAGGGCTCCCTCTCTTCCGGTTTTTGGTAAGAGTACAATAAACTCATCGCCTCCCCAGCGAAAGACGCGGTCACTGGGTCGACACACTTCCAGAAAGGCTTCAGACACAGCGATCAAGAGTTCATCTCCAACGGAATGTCCAAATACATCGTTGGTCAGCTTCAGACCATTGAGATCGCCCACCAGGACTGAAAGAGGCCAGTGTTCGGGCCTGTCCAAACGAGGGAGTTCCTGTTCTAAGAAGCTTCTATTGTATAAACCTGTAAGAGAGTCGCGAAACGACGATTGAATAAGGCTGCAATGGGTTCTGAACATGCAGCTAACACCAATGACCCGATTGTTATCACCAAGCAAAGGCGAAACACGGTCGGTAATCAGCAGCTCCTCACCTGACTTCGCCTTCAGAAGCGTATGGTTGCGACTAACGACTTGCCCTTCAAGGGCCTCTGCCACAGGATCATACTCAGCTAACGGAGTGCAGTATATCTCCTTGTAACCATGGCCTACCGCATCTTCAACATTCCACCCCGTCAATTCCTGTGCTTGGGTATTGAGCATTTCCACGCGGCCTTCGGAGTTTATGATCACGATGGCATCAGAAACGCCACGAAGAATCTGTTCATACTTTCTCCGTTCCTGCCCCGCATCTCGTCTTAGATTATAGAGTTGAAACCCCAAAAAAAGTAACGCTATGCACAATAGTGCGCAAACGATCAACACAAAAAACACCCCTTACCCATCCCAACCCAATTTATTCTGCACGGTTATGCCAATCCCTTCTGCAAAGCTTCAGTTTCACCCCATCTTCATCGACTTTTTAGTAGAACGCCTTTTGCAGGGATACACTAAGTTTAGGACAGGGGAGTGATGGTTAATGGGCAAGACAATACTGATTTTAGGAGGCGGTACCGGTGGAGTCGTGGCCGCCAATGTACTGGCGAAAGTCCTGCCCAAGGGCTACCGCGTCGCCGTGGTCGATCGCCTCGAAAGCCATGTGTTCCTAGCTGCACTGCCACTTGTCATCGTAGGGATGAGAAAACCGCAGGAAATCACCCGAAGCCTAAAAGGAATCGAAGCCCCCAATGTACAGTTTATTCAGGCGGAGGTGCAGCACTTCCATGCGGATGACAAGACTGTTCAGACGGACCAGGGGATTCTTTCCTACGATAGCCTCATTGTAGCGTTAGGCGCACAACCAGAGGGTACTTCCACCTTCAGCCGAGTCTTCAATCCATATGACCTCCAGGACGCGGCACGCCTCCACGAAGAACTCACCACATTTTCGGAGGGTCACATCATAATTTTCATCTCCAATACCCCCTTCCCCGGTACTATCGCCCCCTATGAGATCGCTCTTCTAGTTGATTCCTTCTTTCGTCACCGACGCCTTCGGAAAACGGTTGAAATCTCTTTCATTACACCAGAAACGCGCCTTCTCGAGTTTGCCACTCCGCGCTCCAGTGAGAGGCTGAGAGCTCTTATGAGACAGAGGAACCTTCACGTCATGACGGGGCGCAAGGTACAATCCCTCTCCGTAGGCCGAACGCTGACCCTAGACGATGGCGACATACCAGGCGATCTCTTAATCGGAGTTCCACCACACACTGGTCCTGCCCCCTTCCGAGATACAATGATGACGGATACGTCTGGCTGGCTCAAGGTCGACCCCCACACCATGGCCACCTGCTTTCCAGATGTCTATGCCATCGGTGATGCCACGGGCATACAGTCAAACGAAGGGATGTGGATTCCCAAGGTCGGATTCTTTGCTCATTACCAGGCCGAAGTTGTGGCCCGAAACCTCGCTCTGCAGTACGCGGGAAAAGAACCACGTTTTCGCTTTGTGGGAGGTGCTCTAGGGGCGTCCATGTTGTCCGGTTCAAATCGGGGTTGTTTTGTCGCGGTCAAAGCCTATGCTTCGCCTGCAAGAATGACGCTTTCTTCGCCAAGCCGAATGGCCTTTTGGAGCAAAGTGTTCTTTGAAAAGTACTGGTTGAAGTCCTGGTTTCGATACCCTCATTAAGGGAGGAGTTGAACGCGAGTTCTCGAAATGAGACACATTACGCAAAGTAAGGAGTCCGATCGTGGAAAGACTACTCAAACGCATTAACGAACTCGCGCACAAGGCCAAAACCGGTGTTCTAACGCCCGAAGAAAAAGAAGAGCAAGCACGTCTCAGACAGGCGTACTTAGCACAATTTCGCCAGAACTTTAGCGCGATACTAGACAATACGGTGATCATGCAACCCGATGGCACCAAGACCCCGGTGAAGCGCACAGAAAAACCAAAGCACTAAGTTAGCATTTTGAGAATGAGAATCACTTGCATTTAATTACCGCCTGTGTTACTATGGAATCAAATCAAATCCTAATCTTTTTAGTTAGGATTGCAAGGAGCTGATTCCATGTTTGAACAAGCGAAATTGACGTATGACTTTAATGCTTTGGAACCACACATTGATGAATTGACTATGCAAACCCACTATGGTAAGCACCATGCTGCCTATACCAATAATCTGAACAGCGCATTAGAACGACTTCCCGAGCTGCAAGGCAAGAGCATCGAAGATATCTTGATTAACCTCGATTCCATCAGTGATGCCTCCCTCCAGAAGGCCGTACGTAACAACGGCGGCGGCTTCTACAACCACAACCTGTATTTTGGAACCCTAAGCCCCAACGGAGGCATGGAGCCCCAAGGTGATTTAGGAAACCAAATTAAGAACGACTTTGGCAGCTTTGATGAACTCAAAAAGACGCTGACGGCGCAGGCCGCGGCAGTCTTTGGCTCCGGGTGGGCTTGGCTCTCTACAGACAAGGACGGCAAGCTCACAGTAACGAGTACTCCCAACCAAGATAATCCCCTTATGACCCATGGCGGCAAACTTACTCCCATTTTTGGCATTGATGTCTGGGAGCACGCCTATTATCTCAAGTACAAGAACGTACGCGCAGATTACGTCAACGCCATCTTTAATGTCGTAGACTGGGATAAGGTCGCCGAACTTTACCTCAAGGTCAAATAGGAGCCTTGTTAGCCATCTAGGTGTTGGACCGAGCGTCCAACACCTTTTTCATGTCCAAAACGGGATTATGTGCCTAATTCCATTTTCCCAAACATGAATACCATATGACAGAAAGGGGGGTGTTCGATGGGAAATGCATTTTCCAGACCAGGTGAACTTGATCTTGCCCCTGCCCTGTCCGCCGGTATCCCAATGCTGTCCTCTGTTTTGGAACTGCTCGGTAAGTCTTCGGGGCAAGGCTCTGGTAAACTCGGCCACATTCTCGAACACTTGGATCCAGAACTGATCGAAACTCTAATCAGGCAGTTTTCGACGACGAGACCTGGAAGGGAGTGAAAATAATGGGCAGACCCGTCTGTTGCGGAATAGACCCCGTCACGGCCATCTTCATTCTGTTCCTGGTGGTGCTTCTGATCATCGGATTCAACGTATAAGACCTGGGAGGTGTTGTTTTGAAGGATAAAGATAGTACCCTTGATTCGTTGCTCAGACTACTTCCCTTGTTGGCCGCAAGTTATCCGGGGATTACCTCCTTGCTTGGACAGCTCACTGGAGACTCTTCAGGAAACACCGGTCAGATTCAAGAGGCCATTCCAAAAATCACGAAGCGAATCTCGGAGATGGATCAAGAGACAAAGGATGAGCTCGGAAGACAGCTACTCACCTTCTTTCCGGAGCTGCAGGAGTTGCTTAACCGTCAATAGCCACAAAAACGTGCTGCCCTAGGATTACGGATCCTAGGGCAGTTTCGCTACAGACTGAGCAAATGGTCTTGATAAGCAAGAGGATTGAGATACACCCTGCGGAGCACCCTTGCATCGTTTAGCTTCCTAAACAGACTCTTGTCAGGCTTTCCATTGACCTCTAGAATCCAGGGTTTTCCTTCCTCGTCTAAGAGAAAGTCTACGCCCAGCTCCCCAAGATGAGCGAGGTCTTTATCCAGCGTATCCGCCACGACGCGACTGATGGAATGAAGCGTAGCTAGAACATGGCCAGGCAACAAGTCTCGAGGCGGAACGATAGCGTAGTAATGATTGGTGAGCAAATTGGAGGCCTCCGTCAAACGGCTCAACTCGCCGCCTACGTCCCACTCCCCTAGCCTGTTCTTTTGCATGACAATGCGAACATCGAACTTGTCTTGGCCCAACTTCAAACTCTCGATATACTCCTGGGCAAGACACGACGAAGGTGGCGCAAGGGCTGTCAAGAAGGGGATATGCAAACGTTCATCCCAGAGCGGAATTGGTAAGCCCCATTGTGTGAGCACAATAATCACATTCTGCGAGACGTTGGTTATCTTAAGCACTCCCGCCCCGCCATGACTAAGCCGCGGCTTGAGAATCAATGCCCCGTGGTCTGCTACGAGCTTGGTGAGTTCGTCTTCATCATACGTGTAGGTTGCAGGAAGATACTCGCCCACTTCGGACGCCCTGAGGTGCTGGTGCACCTCCCATTTGTCGAGGTGCGTACGCTCATTGAAAATGTGCTCTGTGCCCAGAAACGCTGTGAATTTTTCAACCACCGCGTCGGGCTGGGGAAAACAGCGGTTATAGACTGTCTCTGGAACAGCGAAGTATCCCCTGAGCCACTGGCCTCGGTGTAGTCGCAAACCACGTACCCGCTCTCTCTCCCAGTCAATACCCTGTGGTTCAAAGAAAAGCAGGTCCTCTGGGTGGTCCCACAACAGACTTCGGTAGTAGGGTACCGGTTGGACGGTGTTCATCATCAGAGCTTTGCTTATTCTACGACGCACAGAGACACCCCCACAGACCTAAAATGAGAATTCTGCATTATAGCAGTCCATTAGGTCTGTCATATTGTAAGAGCAAGAAGGGTAGCAGCTTCTTAATTCTCCGCCAAGGGGGTGCACTCTATGAATGACAACCAAGAGACCTTCATCGTCTTCGTGGCTCTGATCCTGGTCGTGGTGTTGGCTGTGATCTTACTCGCCTAGTTGCACCGGGGGTGGAGGGTAACCTCCATCCCCCTTTCCACTTACGACAGTATATGACCAATGCATAGAAAAGGGGAATAACAAGTACGACAATCACCCGAAGGGAGGTGGTTCAAATGGAGGCAACGGATCACAACTCCGACAGATCCGTACGGATGCTGGACACTCTTCGTCAGACACTCGTTCTTCTTATCACAAGCTATCCCATCGTAATGCCTCTTCTCGAGCGATTCAAGGAGGACTTCAGCGATGGTCTGAACCAAATAGCTGACTCTCTGCCCAAAATCACAGAAGTGCTTAACGAGATGGCCAATGACCCCGAGGTCACGAACAAGTTCATGAGCCAACTAATGGAGGTCATGCCTGAGTTAGAAGGGCTGTTTCGAAAGTTGGAGAGTTAAATATACAGAGCTGGGAGATGTTTACCTGCATCTATCCAGCTTTTTGCCGTTCCTGCCTTCTAGCGAAACGAGGAACGAGATACCCCAAAAGAACGCCCCAAAGAATAGCGCCAAGAATCGTACTCAGAGCGGTTCCCGATGTCATTTCCGCGAGATTGGGTACTTTGTAAAGCACGGCGATGGCCTCTTCGAGAAAACCCAAAAACACGCTGAAGAAAACAGCTTTCCCCAGATAGCCTTGTGACGAGAAATCGGGAAACAGATGCGAAAAGACTACACCTCGAAATCCAGACCATAATATTTGCATTACTAGAGCCAAGCCAATTTGAAATGTCGTCTGAGGAATGCTTCCATAAAGGATCATCCCGGACCAATCCAGCATGCGTCTATCTGTGAAGCGCAATACATAGAACGACAAGAGGTTCCAAGCGTTGAGCGGTATGGCTGCGACAACTCCAGCAACAAGCCCCCGATAAAACCGATCCACACACACTCCTCCAATTCATTCATAGCCTTTCCTTAGTGTTTCCAAGACTTAGCCATTCAATGCCTCGTGATAAACCGCGAGCACCTTCTGTCCCATGGTAGCGATGTCAAAGTGCCTAAGCGCTAGAAGCCTTGACTCCTTGCGCAGATGAGCGATTTGAGAACTCTCTACTAAACTCACGATGTCCCTGAGTATAGTAGACGTCCTCGGTCTGGGCAAGCGATATTGGGGAAAAGCATCAAGAACAAGCTTGTCTTGTTCGAGACACTGATCCGTCACCATTCCCCCATAGCCGTGACCAAGCAACATGCCGATACTACCGCAAGACATGGCCTCCCGTAAGGAACGCCCATGACCAAAGGTGATATGGCTCTTTTGAAGATACGGAAGAGGATTGTCTGTCCAGGTGGTCAAGGGAATACATCTAGGCGGTGGATAGGCTGTTCCCAGAGCCGCGAGTTTAATCGTGCCAGGAAGAAATGGGGCCACCTTATCAAGAGTATGTAACCCCCGTGTCAAGCGTCCATCGACTCTACCATACCAGAGGACATGAACCTGATCTTCTTGCACGTCCCACTCCTCGTTTGGTACGAAGCGGGCCGTATCAACACCATTTTGAATGACCACGACCTTGTCGAGAAAACCGCGCGCTGAAAGGGCCTGGGCTGGTCCAACAGCAATGATCTGCCGCGCTATCCGTAAGGTTTGTTTATACGCACGGTGCCACGGAAAAACCGAATGTAAGGTGACAACGAGTGGAATCTTCAGCTCGAGACTAACGTCCGTGGCGGAGCCAAACGTGGCATGGGAATGAGCGTGGATTAGGTTGCACTCGCTTTTGCTTAGGAACTGTCGCAGCTCGTCCGTTGTTTCATAGAGTACATAGGGTATACCTCCGAGTTCGGAGAGTATGCGTTTCTTGGCCTCTTCGTCGAGAAAGTTCACTCGCTTGAAGGCTAGGGCCACAAAAACTCCTTGGTTCACAAGATATTGCGCCAAGTCCTTCACATGGGTCATCAAGCCCGAATGGCACAGAATGGAGGTCATCAAGATCCGCATGCTCTCCCCCGCCCAACTTCTCTAGGTCCATACAACGGCCAGGATAACCAACATCAGCATCGCAACCAAGAGTAGGAAAGGCAAAATGTCGTCGATGATCGGATACATGGCACTACCTCCTCAATCAGTCGTCTTGACGTGTTCCTTGGTGTAATGGTATGCACCATCCGTGGCTACGGAATCGGGAACTCGTTCCCAATTTTGAGCGAACGGGACTACACCCCTAGACCACCGGGCTATACCTTTCATAAATTAGGGCATGCAGAACAATCTATCCTACGGAGGTTGATGACATGAGTAAAACCTTGAACATTCTGATGATCATTGACTCACTCGGCGTTGGTGGAACCGAAACCCATGTCTTAGCGTTAGCCAAATCACTCAAGGCCCGAGGTCACAACGTGATTATCGGAACCGGCGGTGGCCCGTTAACGAGCCTGTTTCGTGAAGCAGGGCTTGAAATCCGATCGATGTCCTTTCAGAACGACAACCCCCTGCATAAAAACTACACCACACTGCTCGAGCAAACTCGTACCATCATCCAGGAACACCGCATCGAAGTCATTCACGCTCACCAAATCGCAGGACTTAAGATTGCCGCTCAGATTTCCCAAGAGTTTCTTATCCCCGTCGTGTTTACTGCTCACGGCATGTTCTATCCCCGCAGACAGCTTCAAAGTCTCATTGATGCAGCCCAGCATGTGATTGCGGTCAGCCTCCCTGTGGCGAGTTACATCAACACCAAGATAGGCTACAGTAGGCAAAACATCAGCGTGATTCCCAACGGCATTGACGTCACCCATTTTACTCCCGCCGCCACGAGCACATTTCGAAACCAGTTGGGGCTAACAGACAAGGAGTTCTTGATCACCCTTTGCAGCCGCATTGCCTGGGGAAAGACACGCGTCATCGAAGACGCTATTCATGCCACCGAAGCCTTGGCGCGAGATCATAACGTACGTCTCGCCGTTGTTGGAAGTGGCCCCGACAGCGGTTTTATTCACGCCCTCGCCACGATGGTCAACCGGCGGGCTGGTAACGACATCATCCTTCCTACAGGCGCTCTGCTCGATCCGGTTGACGCCTATCGCAGCTCGGATCTTGTAGTAGGAACGGCTCGTGTTGCCCTAGAAGCCATGAGCTGCTCCAAGCCCGTAATTGCTGCGGGCAATGCCGGTTATGTGGGCCTGGTCACACCCGAGAACTTTGCCTCAGCGTGGAGTCTATATTTTGGCGATCATGACTTTTTGACAAACTCCAGCGCCACTCGATTTGAGACGGATTTCCAGAGGGTGATTGAAGGTGTTCAACCTGATGTCCCAAAAATCCGGCGATTGGTGGTCAAGCACTTCTCGGTGGAACACGTTACGAAGGATATTGAACAGGTATACTATCAAATCTTGGGTCTATCCCATGAACCAAGAACGCTCTCTATGCCCATAGATGTACCGCAAATTTCACCAAGAGAGGTACCACCAGAGACCCTCCGCCCCACTCGCGACGTGCCAGCGGACTCTCCCCTGGTCAGTGTTGTGATTCCCACGTTTAATCGGGCGGGTTACCTCAAGGAGTGCCTGGAGAGTCTTAAGAAGCAGACCTATCGTCCGCTCGAGATTATCGTGGTGGACGATGCCTCTACGGATAACACAGAGAGTATGGTAGCCAAATGGTCTCGCGAGGTACAAGAGCGCAACAATTTCACGGTCGTCTATTACAAACTACCCCGAAACATGGGCTTTGCTCAGGCTCAAACCATTGGATACATCCTGGCCAAGGGAGATTTCATCGCGAACCATGACTCCGACGATATCAGTCACCCTGATAGGATTCAGAGACAAGTTCAGTTTCTCCAATATGATCAGGAGTACAGTCTGGTGGGAACCGACTACGAAGTGTTTTCCACCGACTTTAACCAGCGCAAAAAGTCCCATCTCGTTCGTTACGACAACAGCATTGTCAAGTGTTATCGCGAAGGTCATCATTGCGTCTGTTTTGGTTCTCTACTGTTTCGGCGATCCGTCATTGAGAAGATTGGCGGGCTAACGACCTTCATGGAAGGCGCCGAAGATTACGAGTTTGTGGCCAGAGCTATCGTACAGGGATTTAACGTTCAGAATCTGCGAAGTGTTCTTTATTACTACCGGCAACATGAGAGCCAGCGCTCGCGCGAGTTTTACGGTCTGCGGGCGGCCCTTGGTGACCTGGGACTGGAGGAGACATCATGACCAAGACAATTCTCTATATCGGCTGGGTTGGGTTTGGAAATCAAGGGGACGATCTCTGCTATGACATCTTTGTACAAGAGATGTCACGGAGAGCAGCCCAACACTCCATAAAGCTCGATATCAAGGGGCTTTTTCCCGCCAACTTCACAGAGTTCTCGCTAGCGCGTCTTGCTCCGGACCTCGTCGTTCTAGGTGCCGGTTCTCTTTTTGAACCCGTCTACTTGAAGCCTTTGGTGCTGGCGCAACAAGAATCCATTCCCACAGCTATCTGGGGATCGGGTTACGATAGTATGTTGCCAAGCCCCATTCAAGCCAACCTCATTGATCCGGATTCGGCCTTTATGATTCGGAGTGTTGTGCAAAATGCTACCTTACTCGGTGTTCGAGGCCCCTACACAATGGAAATGCTCGACGCTATCGGAGCAAGAAGTATCCACCTAGATGTCGTAGGAGATCCAGGGTTGCTCCTGGAACAAGGTGGTGCCACATGTACCTTGCCAGAACTAGGTGATGCGACGCATCCCATTATCGCGGTTAACTGGGGTACCGCGTCCAATAACGTCCTGGGAGGAAACGAAAAGGCTGTTGCTCTAGACCTGCGCGACGCCTTGCTGCCATTAATGAAAGATCATCGGATTGTCATTTACGCGGTCTGGTCAAAGGACCTCGTGGCCTGTAAGAATCTGTATAGCCTCATTGATCACCCCAACTGTATCCTTCTGGAACGCGTCCCCACGATGGAAGAGTTGATTGCCCTCTACCAGCAATGTGTACTGTCGGTGAATATGAAGCTCCATGCCAATGTGTTTTCGGCTGCTATGGACTGTCCCTTTGTCTGTTTGGCCTATCGCATGAAAAACTACGATTTTGCCCAGTCGCTCGATTGGACGGACTTTACTGTTTTTTTCTCAGACCACGACCGTAAAGAACGTATACGAACAGCGATTGAAACGTTACTGAAAACCACCGCCTCTCACGCAAGACGTCTGCGCGAGAAAAAGGAGCCTTATGTGGCAAAGCTCAGCACCCTCAACGATGCCATAGTATCCCTCTTGAACAACTAGTACCCATTGACATACAAACTAATGTTCGTCTATGATGGAGGGGAAAGGCAGGTGCCCCCACATGAGTGTAGGCGTAGAAAGTGTCTTGCAGAAGATCGAGAGTAATCCCCGCTTCATGAATAATGTTACCTTCCGGCATACGATACCGGCCGAACCGGGGGTCTATGAGCCCATCCCAGATTTTCTACCCGTGAAGCTTCAAGAACTACTCAGGCGAAAAGGCATCGAAGCACTATACAGCCACCAAGCCGCAGCACTGCACGAAGTACGAGATGGCAAAGATATCGTGGTGGTCACGCCTACCGCGTCTGGAAAGACTCTTTGTTACAATCTGCCGGTTATTACAACACTCTTGGCGAATGAGGAAGCCAGGGCGCTCTACCTCTTCCCCACCAAAGCCTTAGCCCAAGATCAGGTAGCAGAGCTCATGGTTTGGAGCGATGAGTTGGGTGGCAAGATCAAGACGTACACCTATGATGGCGATACCCCCGGCGACGCCAGAATCGCCATCCGCTCTGCAGGGAGCATTGTTGTGACCAATCCAGACATGTTGCATTCGGGAATCCTGCCCCATCACACCAAGTGGATGAGGCTTTTTGAGAACCTCAAGTACGTAGTCATTGACGAACTGCATATTTACCGCGGAGTCTTCGGTTCCCATGTGGCCAACGTCTTGCGCAGGCTCGAACGCATCTGCAAGTTCTATGGGGCAAGCCCCCAGTTCATTTGCACATCAGCCACGATTGCCAATCCGCAGGAGCATGGTGAAGCTCTGCTCGGTCGTTCGGTAACCGTCATTGACAAAAACGGAGCACCCCGGGGACAAAAAGACATCATGTTCTACAATCCCCCCGTGGTCAACAAGCCTTTAGGAATCCGTCGCAGTTCGCTCTTGGAGGCCGAAGCTGTGGCCCATGAATTGATTGCCGCGAAGATTCCTACTATCGTATTTACGCGTAGCCGACTCAACACAGAGGTCCTAGTCACCTACTTGCGTAAGTCCTTCCAGAAACTTGGCGAACCCCATGAGACAATCCGGGCCTACCGTGGAGGTTATTTGCCTAAGCAGCGCAGGGAGATCGAACGCGACCTGCGCGCAGGCAAGGTCTTAGGGGTTGTGAGTACCAATGCGTTGGAACTGGGAATTGATATCGGCACCCTCCAGGCCGCCGTCTTAACCGGCTATCCCGGCACTATAGCGAGCACATGGCAACAGTTGGGACGAGCAGGTCGTACTGATCAACCGTCGCTTGCCGTCTTGGTGGCCAACTCCAGCCCTCTGAACCAGTTCATTATCCAAAATCCCAGCTACTTCATTGATAAAGGTGCTGAGTACGCGCGCATTAACCCTAACAATCTCTATATTTTGGTCTCGCACCTTAAATGCGCCGCCTTTGAACTGCCCTTTGCAGTGGGCGAGAACTTCGGCGAAGTGGATCCCGCAGAGATCTTAGACTACCTCGCGGACCAGATGATCCTCCGTAAGGTGGAAGATCGTTGGTATTGGATGAGCGAGAACTACCCCGCAGTGGACGTATCACTACGCAGTGCATCAACGGAGAACTTTGCCATCATCGATACCACCGACGGAAAGACGAGGGTGATCGGTGAGATCGATCGTTTTAGCGCTCCCATGCTCGTTCATGAGGGAGCCATATACATCCACGAGAGCGCCCAGTATCACATTGATAAGCTCGACTGGGATCGTCAAAAAGCCTATGCGAGAGAAGTTGACGTTGATTATTACACCGATGCCAACCTTGATGTAGAGCTGAAAGTCCTAGATGTGTTTGAACACGAGGAATTACCCCAGGTCAAGCGCAACTGGGGCGAAGTGATGGTCGTAGCCAAGACACATATGTATAAGAAGATCAAGTTTTACACGCACGAGAATATCGGTTGGGGGAATATCTCCTTACCTGAACAGGAACTACATACAACAGCCTATTGGTTTAGTGTTCCCAAAGAAAAGGTCGAGAATCTCGACCGTGGCGCTCTGCAAAGTGCCTTGGTGGGTGCCTCGCATCTTCTGGGCAACATCGCCTCTTTAGAGCTGATGTGCGAGCCAAGTGATCTGGGCGTTACCGCACAGATTCGCTCGCCTTTTACGGGTGATCCTACGGTCTATATTTATGAGAAGTATCCGGGCGGCGTAGGCTTTAGCGAGCAACTCTTTGAGGCCCATGGAAGGCTTCTCTGGCGAGCACTATCCATCATCAAGAAGTGCCCCTGCCCTTCGGGCTGCCCCTCTTGTGTGGGCCCCGTAGAAGAAGTGGGTGTCGAAGGCAAAACACATACGTCCTGGTTCTTAAAGGGGGTCTTGGAACATGGATCTAACCAGCAAACTGAGGAGATTCTTACCCCCACAGAATAACTCGGATACGGATTCACGGCAAACCGCTTGCGATCTAGACTCGCTCTTACATGGTCAGGAAGTCGATACTCCCTTCGGTCCGTGTTATGTCATCGAGGAGACATGGCCACTCGCGAAGCGCCATGGCCACTGGACCCTACGCGAGGTCATCGAAACGGAGTATAGAAGTCTCGATCTCTACGGACATCCATGCGACAACTTCGATCTCCATAGGGCACTCTTTTTGGACACAGAGACAACGGGGTTAGCGGGAGGAACGGGTACCTACGCGTTCTTAGTGGGTCTAGGTTTCTTTACGCCGTCCCACTTCGTGGTCAAACAGCTTTTGATGAGGGATTACAATGAGGAGTTGGCACTGCTTTATCTCCTGGACCAAGAGATCCAGACGAAGGACACCATCATTTCCTTCAACGGAAAGACCTTTGATCTGCCTCTTCTGCAGACGAGGTTTACCATCTCGCGACTAGGCTTGGCTGGTACTCGTGAAAAACGCCACGTCGACTTGCTGCATATGGCCCGTCGCTTGTGGAAACAGAAGCTACAGAGTTGTAGCCTCACGAGTCTTGAGACGCACATTCTTGGAGTAAAACGAGTTGGCGATATTCCCGGCTATGAGATCCCAGGGCGTTACTTTGAGTTCCTGCAAACCCGTGATGGCACTTTATTACAGGATATAGTAATACACAATGTCATTGACATTGTTTCTATGTCTACCCTACTATACCGTCTCCAAACGACTGCGGAGCTGCCACCAGAAGAGTGCGATTGTTCGTATGAAGCCGAAGCAATAGCTCATTTATCCTTCCATTCTCGCAAGCCCCGACTTGCTCTTAAGTACCTTGAAGCGGCCGCTCAACTCTCTAGTGATGATGAACAATACCTCAGAATCTCGCGCAACGCAGCCGCGATCCTCAAGCGCTTAGGACAATACGAGCGGGCACTGCCGATCTGGAAAAGAATCTTGGAGATCGCTCCCGACGATCTTTCTACGGCAGAAGAACTGGCTAAGTACTATGAACACCGAACGAAGGACCTTACTTCGGCTGAACAGATCACTCGGCGCGCTTTAGCCGTGGCGTGGCAAAGCCGTTCTCCCAAGACATCTGCTTTAGAGCACCGACTAAGACGTCTTGAACGCAAGACCCATGCCAGGACGGCACCCTAGTGCGAGAGAACTCAGTCTTTCGGCGTTGTCCCAAAAAATCCTGCATCTGCATCGCATGTAAGAAGGTCGCTTGCCAATAACAGTGGCAACTGGCAGGGTTTTCCTGTGCAGGCCACGAAATGGGCTTCATAAATAGGTTGTAGGAGGTGCATGGTATGGCCAACTTGTTTGATTACCTAAAGTGGCGAGGGGACTTGTCATTAGAGCAAACACCAATCAACGACATCGACAGCCTGATTCTCTCTCGCCTATCCTACTTGCCGTTCGACGGGATTGTCCCGCCTTCATGTACCGACACGATTACCATCGCAGAGGCCGCTCGGGATTTGCTTAATAGAGAAACTCTAGAAGACGAACTGATCATGAAAGCCGACCTCCCCTTCTTGCACGAAGTGGGGGCCAGCAGGCGTTTTGCCAATATGCGTCTCTGCGGTTACACTAACCAAGTGGATCCCAATGCCGAAAAGCAGTTTGCAGCTCTGGTGATTCGAGTCGCACCGCTCTACTCCTATGTCTCCTATCGAGGTACGGATCTTTCCCTTGCGGGCTGGAAGGAAGATTTCAATATGAGCTTCTGTACACCTGTACCGGCCCAAATCGATGCGGTCACGTATCTTAACGAAGTAGCGACGACGCTTCGTGGGAGACTGTTCGTGGGTGGGCATTCCAAAGGTGGTAATTTAGCCGTCTATGCCGCGGCCTTTGCCAAGCCTGAGGTGCAAGAAAGGATTCTCTTTGTCCACAACCATGATGGACCGGGGTTTGACGCATGTGTGTTGGAATCAGAAGGTTATCGACGGATCTCTGAGCGAATCAAGACCTTTATTCCCCAATCGTCTGTGGTCGGGATGCTTTTGCAGCATGAGGAAGATTATTATGTGGTTCACAGCACGCAAATCGGTCTCATGCAACATGATCTTTTCTCCTGGGAAGTTGACCGAGACCAATTTGTCTATCTGGATGAAGTGGATGAACACAGTAGGTTTGTGGATCATACATTGAAGACTTGGTTGACACAGGTAAGTCCCGAACAGCGCGAGCAGTTTGTCGATGCTCTTTTCTCCATCCTTGAAGAGACAAATGCCAGTAGTCTTAAGGAACTCACGGCCAACTGGCACAAGAATGCCATCATTGTTCTAAAGTCCATCCGTAGTATGGACGATGAAATGCGTCACAACATCTCCCAGGCCCTCCGTCTCTTGTTTGAAGCTGCGAAGCAAACTGTACGGGGCAGCATCCAACGAAACGCACCGAAGCCCAAGTTCTTACAGCAACGACGCCCCCAAAAAAAGTGACAAAAAAAGGCCGTAGACCCCGCGGGGCACTACGGCACTTTTCTCTCAATCAATTTTTAGTTTTGAGCATCCTTAGCGGCAGCTAGGAAAGCGGATAGATAACCATAGTTGTCAACGAGAGTTGCACCAGTTACCATATCAACCATAGCTTCGGCGGTGTTAGCAGCAAGAAGGGCTTCCAGTTCTGCTACAGTCATGCCAAGAACAAACTCTTCAAGAGCTTTGAAGTTGTTTGCGATTGTTACTGTAGAACCGGCTTTGGCCATATTGTTGCTGTAGTACTCGCTGTTGACTTTCTTCGAAGCGAGTGCTTGCTCGGGGTTGGCAAAAGCTTCGCCAAACGCTGCGTCAGAGTTAGGAACGCCAACGGTCTCAGCTCTTGGAAGCATTTGATACTCGTCAAGGTAAGCACCAACAATAACGTCACCTTGCATAGCAACAACAGCAACTGCAAAACATCTTGTTCCGTGAGCAGCCCAGTCAGCTTTACCCATAACGATGGGTTCAGCAGCAAAGCTAGCAACGGAAAGGCTAAAAATGGACACTAAAACAAGAACCAAAATGAGAGTCTTCTTCATAGGTCGGCCTCTTTCTTTTTATGGAATTTGCATTAACGTGCGACATGTCGGCTTACGTATGTATTATAAACAAGCCGTCGCTTTTCGTCAATTGTATTTGTGTTCTTTTTCGCAACCAAATATCAACATGACGATTCAATAACCGTATCTTAACGTCTTGTTCCTTTACTACGCTCATCCACAAGCTCCTGGAGGAGCTCAACCTCTTTCTCTAACTTGCGTTGCTGCCCATGAATAAACAGCGTATACCCCAACAGTAAAAGCCAAATCACCGTGTAACCGATGGCAAAGAATGTCATACCAATCCCACTTTCCATAAAGAGTTGTATGTCTAGTTCAGCAAATCGGCCTTAAGCTGCCGTACCTTCGATCGAAGGGCCAAGGACTTCATGCGTAGGGGAACCAGATATGTATAGAGCACAGAAAATACCGCTAGGCTAACGAACATAGCTGCCTTCATCTTCCCATCTAAACCGATTCCTTCGCTCGTCACCACAACAGGATGAATCGAGCGCCACCAGCGGGCCGAGAAAAACACCAATGGAACATTGACAAAAGCTATAATGCCATAAATGGCGGACAATCGCTTACGCGCTTCAGTTTCCCCTCCACTCTGTAAGACCATGTAGGCCACATACATAAACCAAAGAACAAGGGTGGTTGTCAGACGCGGATCCCAAGTCCACCATGTATTCCATATAGGGTACGCCCAGAGCGGTCCTGTAAGCAACGTGCCACTGATAAACACCGTCCCAATTTCCGCGGACGCCAACGCCAGGTGGTTAACCCGGTCACTTCTGGTCCACAAGTAGGCGATGCTGGCACCACACACTACACAAAAGGCCAACAGGCCAATCCAGGCCGCTGCAACGTGGAAATAAAAGACCTTCTGCACTATGCCCATGGTGCGTTCTACGGGGGCATAGTAGAAGATCACATAGAGATTGCTCGGCACAAGTACCACGAGAGTCCAAAAGAGTAGTTGCCATCTTCCTAGTTTCATATCTTAACCCTCCAAGACATAGTCAAACAACAATAAGGGAACAACCGTAAAAATGAGATCAAAAGCCAAGAGCAGATACACCCAGCCCATGACAGATTGCGTCTCACCGAGCACCGCCCCTTGGGAAGTAAGAACAGCTCCCATGAGAAGCGGAATCAAGAGCGGGAACATCAAAAGGGGAAAAAGCAATCGAGAACCAGGAAGCTGTGTTGTCATTCCGTTTAACATGGTGCCAATAGCCGCCAAACCCCAGCTCCCCAGGAACAAGGACGCAACAAGAAGACCCAGATGAAGATTGTGCCCTGTCACTCCCATAAAGACCCACATCAGAGGAACTACAACGAGTTCTACGATCAAAAGGAGGCTCAAGCTATAAAGAAACTTCGCCACAAAGAGGACCCCTCGATCGCCACTACCCATAAGCAGGGCCTCCAGCGTTCCGCTCTCCACCTCCTTGGCAAAAGCCCTTTGCAGTGCCAAACTAGCGGAAAAGTAAATGCTCACCCAGAGTGCCGCAGAAAACACCCTACTCGTCTCCAGGTCAGCCAGTTGCAGAGCATAGCTAAAGGTGAAAACCAACATCAATCCGAAAACCAAGGTACCCAAGAGATGACTGAGCGTTCGAATCTCGTCTTTGAGGTCCTTCTTGAAGATAAGAAAGACTTTGTTCCAGAAGTTAGGTGCCATGGAATTCCCCCTGCTCCACTTGGCCGTCTTTGAGTCTAAGTTCCGTATAGCTCAGTTCCCCAAGAAGCCCTGGTTCATGCGTGACGACCAACTGAATCGTGCGAGGGCGGTTTTCCTCCAGAATTGCTCGGAGTAAGCCCTGGCCCTCTTGATCCAAACTCGTAAAGGGCTCATCATACAGGATCATCCGTGGTTGGGCGATGAGAACTCGCGCAAGGGCCAGCCTTTGCTGCATACCCCTTGACAGTATAGACACAGGTTCATACCTGTAAGGCCACAAATCTACCATGCGTAGCAGTTCTTCTTCCGTCACCTTCGAGTTAATCCCATAAAGACGACCAAAAAAACGCAAGTTGTCACAAACCGAAAGCGTTTCATAGAGCATAGGCTTGTGCGAGACATAGCCAATGGCCCCGCGCTCTAGACCATATTCTGCGCCATTGTATAACACCTGTCCACCAGTCTTGGGCAAGAGTCCAGCCAGAATCCGCAGTAAGGTCGTTTTCCCCGTACCATTCGAACCCGTGATGACAAGTAGATCCCCCGTCGCAGTCTCAAAAGAGATGTCCTTTAGAATCCACTTGGCACCAATCTGCTTGTGGAGTTTTTTGACGTCTAACGTATCGGTCGTGACCACAGCTTCACCTGCCCACCCTTCAAAAGAGCCACCAATGCGCCCGCGTACATGACCCACGAACCAACCCAAATCCAGCTTACTAAGGCAAAACGCTGCAAGTGGAGCTGCGCTGTTTGGTTCTCCCAGCCAGCGAGGTTCAGGTATAAATCTTCTTTAATAGTGCTAAAGATTCCCACCTGCGTCGAGGGTTGATGGCGACCTTCCCAGAACGTCTTCTCTGAGGTGATCTCTCCCACTTCCGTACCATTTTCCATAATGGCCAAGGTCGTTGTTACCGTATACTGATCCGATCCATACCGAGCCCTCAGACCTTGATACTCAAGCACATAGTCACCAAAAGTGATCTCCTGACCAGGTTCCACAGACACAAGAACATCATCGATAAAGACCGAGGAGCCCGCAACGCCGATCAAGACGATCAAGACACCAAGATGGACGAGGACTCCCCCCCAGTGCCTTCGCGAGCGTGGAAAGAACAGGTCCCGCAAATGGGTTCCAAATCCAAAGGCAGCTAGACCAAAGGCCAGACACGCGGCCAAACCACTTTGCAAGGAATAGGTGTAAGCTGCGGCGGCAATGCCTAAGAGAACGGGAAGTGCCAATGTTCTAGGAAGAACCTTGCGATCCGACGCCTTCTCTCGAACAAGGGGGGCGATTCCCATAAGAAAGAATATGACCAAAAAGAGAGGGACACTCAGCTGGTTGAAAAAGCTTGCATCCAATACGACTTCACGTCCTGCGAAGGTGCGTGTTATGACAGGAAACAAGGTGCCAAAAAGAACGCCTGCGCACAACATCAACAGCAAAACAGAACCCACCACGAGTGTCGCACCGGTGGTTTCAGAGCCTGCAGTTCGTAGCGCATGGCGCTTCGAGACGCCCAGAGTAAGACTAAAGGTCGCGAGAAGCACCAACACAGCGAAGAAAACCTGCCCCAACACTCCACCGGCAAAGGCATGAACCGAGTCTAAAATGCCGCTGCGAGTCAAGAACGTCGCAAAGATCGTCAGCGCGTAGGTGAGCGCAATCAGTGTATAACTCCACACTCTCTTGGATCGGTGATGTTCAGGCAACAGAAGGATATGAAGAAGAGCTGTTGAGGTCAGCCAAGGAAAGAAAGAGGAGTTTTCCACAGGGTCCCAAGCCCAATAACCACCCCAACCAAGCTCGTTATAGGCCCACTGGCCGCCTGTAACGATCCCGGCGGTCAAGAACAACCACGCAAAAAGCACCCATGGTCTGACCTGTTTGAGCCAAGTTCCTTGGGTATCCCCTGTGCACAGTCCAACTACAGCAAGGGCAAAAGGAACTAAAAAGCCACTAAAACCCAAAAATAGGAGGGGTGGATGAAACACCATCCCTAGACTTTGTAACATGGGGTTTAGACCTGAACCACTATAGGGTATGTCAACCAACCGCTCGAAGACCGGAGTAACAAAGAGTAGAAGTACAAGAAACAAGAGACACACAAGGTGCATAACGATGCCTAGCCGCAAATACAGGTGATTCTCTTGATACCTCTTCATTTTCTGCACTGTAGCCGTCATACATGACATAATCAGCACCCATAACAAAAGAGAGCCACTTTGACCAGCCCACAGTGCGCTAACCTTATACAGTACGGGAAGATTACGAGCCGAATGGCGCGACACATAGGCGATGCTAAAGTCATTACGAAGAAAGGCCACAATGAGACTCATGGTAGCGAGGACAATGAAAAACGTAGATACGGCTCCAAAGCGGTGGGCCCATTTGGCCAGGGAGTCCCTCTTCGCTCGAAGAGTCTTAGTGCTGAGAACGATAGCAAGAAGCGTCGAAACACCTGCAAGATAAAGTGAGATCATTCCAACATAGGACACGCTATTCTTCCCCTTCGTACTTTGATGGACACTGTAACATGAGCTTGCTGACTGTAAATTCTCCTTGGGAATGTAGCGTACCTTCTACGATTACTTCCTCCGAATGGTGAAAGTTGTCTGGTAGTACACCTCGATACGATGCCTTCATGTAGGAATTTCCGTCCGTTAGACGGAACTCAAGCAGAGGGATACTAGCATCGTAAACAACACTGTCCTCCACCAACTGACCTTTGACTCTCAGTTTTTGCTCTGAGACATCCTTACCCTGCACCTCTGAGATGGTGTAGTAATAGGCGGCTGAATTCTCGAAAGCGCGGAAAGCTAAGAAGCCCAGTACGAATAATGGTAATAAGGAAAGAAGGAGTATTCTTAGTTTCTTTCTGGCCATCTCTTCCACTCCCAATACAAAATAGACTGAGGAAAGCGTCGGACGCTTTCCTCAGGATACATACACATACTAACATTCAGTCCCTCAGTCGATCATGCGCTTGATCTTAGTGACCGTCGTGGCAGGATCCGCAGCTCATGGTGCCGAGGCTATCATCCATACGACCGCCAGGACCGTGGCAATCGTAGCAAGCTTTCGTTTCCGCTGACATGGGATGTGCTGGTACAAACGTGCCTGCCTGAATTTGGTTCATATACAAAGCGGCTCTGGCAGCTACATCACCTGTGAGGGCCTTACAACGAGGTCCTCTCTCACTGGCTTTGTTACCAGTGGCTTTGCACCAGTTGGAAATGGAAGCGTGGCAAAGCGGACTATTGGCCACGGAGCTTTCCGTTGTGTTCAAAGGTAGTGCAGTCTCACTATACCAACCCATAAGTTCGTTGATAACCAGTGTCGTGGCTTGACCACGTCCATAGACTAAGGACACTGCAGCAGCAGCTCCGTTAATGGCTCCACAAAGGGTTCCCCAGCCTACCCCACCGGCCTTACCAAAGTTCATAATCTGGGATGGAACATAGCTAAACGGTTCTCCTAAAGCCTCAATGAGAGCTCGGAATGCACCTTCTGCACAACCATTACCTTCGCCAAAGTATTGTACCGCTAAGTCCTGCACCTTTTGAACATCTAAAGGTTTGTCAAAGTACTGCTCCCAAGGATACTCCGGAAGTTCAACGGTCGCCCCTTCTGCATGCGGAGTGAGCAATCCTAGTCCGGTTCCGGCCAGTGCTATACCTGCTACGGCTCCTCCTGCACTGACTAAAAAGTCGCGCCTCGTCAATACTTTCTTTTTTTCCTCCATGTTCATTCGCCTCCATAGTTTTGTATTGCGATAGGTTTCACAATTCCAATTGAAGTCTTCTGGATGTGCTTTATAGATTCCTGCCTATTTCTTGGAAATAACCTCTATTTTTCTTCTTTATTGTCGGCCAACCTCTTGCGGAACACAATGCGACAGAGTAAAATGCTCAGTTCATAAAGCAACACCATTGGAATCGCCATCAAAATCTGGGATACAACATCTGGTGGAGTCAAGACTGCAGCCAGAATAACAATGACCAAAATGATGTACTTCCGATATCGCACCAAAGTATGCGGATGTAAAATTCCTACACCGGCTAGAAGCAGCACAATTAAGGGAAGCTGAAAAACAATCCCAAAGGGTACAATCAGTCCCAAGACAAACGAGACATAGTTTCCAATGGAGATGAGCGGAGCTAAGTGTTCGGTTCCAAAACCCATAAAGAATCGATAGGCTAGGGGTAAGATTCCCTTATATGCAAAAACGATGCCGAGAGCAAACATCCCTAAAGAAAAAGGTAAACCAAGGAATAGGGCGCGGACTTCCTTCTCCCTTAGGCCAGGTACGAGAAAACGAACCACCTGGTACAAGATGATCGGGAGATCCACCACAATCCCGAACACCAGTGCCACAGTGAGATGCACAATAAACGCCTCCCCAGGATACAAGAATACAAGCTCACCAGGGATGCGCATGACATAGTCCACGATGGATGGCGAGTAATAAAAACCTACTATTACACCCAGTACCAAAGTACTTATGATGACGATGATTCGTCTGCGTAACTCTGCAAGATGATCGACAAGAGTCATGCCCTCTACAAGGACCTCTGTCTTCTGCCGTTTTCCAAGCATAAACATCCACCTAATCTGGGCCGAATGTACCTATGACTCGCCCCTTACTTCTCTTCGTTCTTTGTAGCAACTACTTCATCGTCTGAGTCGAGCCCTTTTGTGGCATTCTTAAACTCACGAAGACCCTTGCCAATAGCCTTTCCCATTTCAGGCAACTTAGAAGGTCCAAAAATGACTAGAGCAATCACCAATACCAAGATTAGTTCACCGATGCCGATTCTGCCCACTAGATTTCGCCTCCCTTGTTAAACTTTTATCTATCCATTCATTCCCACAGTATCACCTACAAAAAGGAAAGTCAAGGTTGATCAAGACCGTGGCACGTCGTCATTTTAGCAGGAAATTACGCATACAAGAGGAACACTCTTGTAGGAAGAAACACATTGAGAAGGGATGAAGTGATTTGGAAAACCTGCGCCTTGATGACTTTACAAAGTACAAGTTTCTCTCCAATGTCGAGCACAACCCAAGTGGAACACATGCCTGCTTTGCAGCCCACGAGGCAGACATGGACGAAAACGGATACACCTCAAATCTTTGGATCTATGATGTGGCACAAGAAAGATCTTTTCAGCTTACTGCTCTAGGCAAAGAACGCTCGTTCACATGGCTCAATGATGATGAGATCCTCTTTGCGGCCACCCGCAGTCCCAAGGACCAGGAACGCCAGAAAAAGGGCGAAGACTTCACCATATTCTACAAGATTAACATTCATGGCGGCGAAGCGGTAGAAGCCTTTCGGGTTCCCCTGCAAGTACAGAACCTAGAGCCCCTTGGCGATACCACTTTCCTTTTGACTGGCCTCTTCAACCCCTCTCGACCTGACTTGAGTACAATGTCCGACGACCAAAAAGCTGCAGAGTTTAAAAAGCGCGAAGAAGACAAGGACTATGAAGTTCTTGAAGAGATCCCTTATTGGAGAAATGGTACAGGTTTTGTCAGCGGAAACCGTACGCGCTTATACCTTTTCGATAGTAGCACCAAAGCTCTCGAAGCCCTTACTGGGGAAAAGGTCCTGGTGTCTAACCTTCAACTAAACGACAATAGGACCAAAGCCCTGTTTATAGGTGCAGAGTATACTGACATGTTGCCCCTGACAAACTCTATCTACTACGTCGATGTGCAAGTAAAAACGGTGACCAAGGTCACACCTGACGAAGACTTTTCCTATGCCTCCGCCCACTTTATGAGCGAAGATGAAATCATCGGTCTGGGCAGTGCGCGGCAACACTTTGGACTCAACGAGAACGACCGTTTTTATCGGATCCGCATCTCTGATGGAAGCAAAGAACTCTTGACACCGGATCTCGATCGTTCCTGCTATAGTTCGGTTGGATCCGATTGCAGTTATGGAGGCGGACGTGGGATGGTCCAAGATGGAGACTTTCTCTACTTCGTCACTACTGAGGACGAAAGCTCATATCTGAACCGTATTGATAGAAGCGGAACGATTGAGAAGCTCTGCACGACACCGGGTTCCATCGACTCCTTCAGCATCAGACATGGTAATATATTGATAGTGGCCAAGCGAGAGCTGAAGCTGCAAGAACTCTACAGTCTCAAGGACGGTAAAGAAACCCAGCGGACCCACTTCAACACTTGGGTGGAAAAAGAACGCAAGCTCTCTATGCCTGAAGGGATGAGCTTTGATGTAGCCCCCGGTGTCACCTGTGAAGGTTGGGTCCTCAAACCGGTGGACTACGTGCCTGGGCAAAAGTACCCAGCCATCTTGGACATTCATGGAGGTCCAAAGACCGTATTTGGCACCGTCTTTTTTCATGAAATGCAATATTGGGCCAACCAGGGCTATTTCGTCTTCTTCTGCAATCCTCGCGGCAGTGACGGAAAAGGTAACGAGTTTGCCGATATTCGAGGAAAGTACGGTACCATCGATTATGATGACATCATGCAGTTCACTGACTTGGTGCTCGAGAAGTACCCCGACATTGATGCCGATAGAATTGGCGTTACAGGAGGGTCCTATGGTGGTTTCATGACCAACTGGATTATTGGACACACCCATCGTTTTAGGGCAGCAGCCTCACAGCGCAGCATCAGTAACTGGGTCTCTATGGGATACACCACCGATATTGGCTACTTTTTCACACCAGACCAAATCGGAGCAACCCCCTGGACGGATCATGAAAAGCTGTGGGAGCACTCACCTCTTAAATATGCAGATCAAGTGAAGACGCCCACCTTGTTCATTCACTCCGAAGAAGACTATCGGTGCTGGTTGCCTGAAGGTTTACAGATGTTTTCAGCCCTAAAATACCATGGCGTTGAATCGAGACTATGCATGTTCCGGGGCGAAAACCATGAACTGAGCCGGAGCGGAAAGCCCAAACACCGTATTCGTCGTCTAGAAGAAATCACGAACTGGTTCAACCGCTTCCTCAAGGAGCAATAAATCACTAAGCAATCCTAGGACGTGCACCAGCACGTCCTTTTCTCTAAGCAAAGGAGGTTCCCATGACGACAACTCTGTACATCCCTCTGGATGAACGACCCTGTAATTTCATGCATCCCCAAGCGTTGCTGGAGTCCATCAAGGAGCCGCGTGTCATCCTTAAAACCCCTCCACTGGAGATCTTAGGGCGAAAGAAGGAACCCGCTGACATCAACGCACTGTGGACCTGGCTTGAAGAAGAGCTTCCCACCGCTGATCAGCTCCTCTGTTCGTTGGATATGCTCCTCTTTGGTGGAATTGTTCCTTCGAGGCTTCATCACAAGACACATAGTGAAGTCTCAGCCACATTAGATCGCCTAATCCAACTCAAGGACAAGTATCCTGGGTTGAAGATCTATGCCTTCAACCTCATCATGCGTGTGCCCTCCTACAACTCGGCCGATGAGGAGCCAGCTTACTATGCCACCTATGGGGAGAAGATCTTCCGCTGGGGTTGGCTGACTGACCAAGTCGGTCGTGGGCATGGTAACCAAGAAGCGCGTCAAGAACTCTCTGCTGTAATGGCGTCCATTCCCCAGAATGTTAGAGAGGACTACCTCACCCGCAGAGAACTCAATCATTTTGTCAATACCGAAGCCATTTCGCTGGCCTTACGAGGTGTACTGGACTTCTTAGTGATACCCCTGGATGATTGTGCCGAATACGGATTCTCTGCGGCCGAGCAACGAACACTTCTGAAACAGGTGGAGAAGCACAGTCTCCACCAGCGCGTACACATCTACCCGGGAGCCGATGAGGTTGGGTCAACACTTCTTTGCCGCATGTATAACCAGCTTAAAGGCAGAAAACCTAGGGTTTTCGTGCGCTACTCGTCGACGATAGGCCCGCAGATCATTCCGCGCTACGAGGATCGACCCCTGGGAGAGAGTATCAAGAGCCAGATTACAGTCTGTGGTGGGGTCATGGTAGACAATGCTCTTGAGGCTGACCTCGTGCTCATGGTTAACTCGCCCACGTTGAACAATGGAACAATGCAAGAAGCCTCCCAAGCCGTGTATGACAAGGACACATCCTATTACTCTTTCCGCAATGTGAGGGAATTTACCGAGAGTATCACCTATTACCTCCAAAGTGGACGAAAGGTGGCCCTAGCGGATGTAGCCTTTGGTAACGGAGCAGATCACGAACTAATGGGGCTTCTTGAAGCCGCGGGAATCTTAGGAAAGCTCCACTCCTATGCCGGTTGGAACACCCCTGGAAACACCCTGGGGACTGTCCTGGCCCACTCCCTGATTCGCCTTCACGATCCCAATGACACTTCGGGTCAACCGTGCAAGTTCGTACTTGACCGTTACCTTGAAGACTGGGGTTACCAAGTGCTGGTTCGCACCTTTTTAACGCAGCACGCAGACGAGTTGGGAATAACCTACCATGATCTAAGAGAACGGCAGCCCGAAATCAAGGCTACCGCTCTAGAAATGCTCCAGGACTTCATCCGAACCCACCAGATGAGCTTTCATGAACAATATGAATTAGAGTCCGTCGAGTTTCCCTGGAACAGGCTCTTTGAAATTAGTTTAACCACGACGCTAGGGGTTAGGGCCTTAGAGTAAATCCTGCACCGAGATGCGCTCTCTGATGATCCCTTCTTGAAACAAGAACTCTATCGTATCCTCGAGCTCGCGGAGATGGTGTTCGGTGAGTTCAGAGCTGAACGTATACTTCTCGGCTACACGCTCTACAACCTCAAGGGGCAAGTTGAGTTCTTCGGCGGCCATGTGCAGAACCTTTTCCGAATTCTCCCTTATATAGTCAACACTCTTGGCGTGGCTTCGTCTAAAGGCTTCAACCTCCGGACTTAAGAGACGATCCGCCGTTGTTACCGAGAGTGTAAGGCCGCTGATTAATCCTTCGCCATCGCGCAGGATTTCAATGACTCCGCTTTGCGCAAGGCGCGACAAAGCGGGCTCCACAACCATGGTCGCATCAACCTGACCACTCTGTAAGGCGGCTATCCCATCGGGTACAAGTAGGTTGACCAGGACAATATCACGCATCGTAAGGCCCTGCTCGGCCAAAATCTTGCTTAAGAGTACATGTACTTCTGTCCCGATGGGCGCTGCGATCTTTTTACCACGAAGGCCGGCAAGGGAAAGAGTGCCGGGACGTACCGCCAAAGCAAAGGCGGATGGCGCCTGACTGTAAGAACCGATAATCTTTATGTCTCGGCCTCCGGCCCTGGAGACAATAGTTGACGTAGCACCCATAACGGGGGCAATATCGAGGCTGCCTGCAGCCATCGCCTCTGTCATGGCATGACCAGCGCCAAAGGAGTGGTAGCGTACGTCGTAACCTTCTGCGGCGAGGATCTGCTCTTGTTGTTCGACCAAGGACGGAAGATTGAAAGGTAGGGCGTTGTAAGCCACATCGAGTCTCTGCCCTTGGGCCTCGGCCAAAGCAAAGAAACCGGGACTCGCCATTAGGATCAAAGAAAAGAACACTGCTAGTTTCCACAAAACCTTCAACTCTATCCCTCCATCCAGGTTAGAACTTGTTCCTTCATCGCTTCTTTCTCCATGCTGTCCTGAAGTGATGTATCGTGAAGGATAGTCCCTGGTCGTTTGCCCAGGACGATCAGCCTCGTGCCTAGGGCTAGTGCTTCGTTCAGGTCATGGGTCACTAAGATACAGGTGACTCCCTCGTCCTTCCAGATCCGTTGCAGTTCTCCCTGAAGCTTGGAGCGCAGGTTCTGATCCAGCGTTGCGAGGGGTTCATCCAGTAGGAGCAGATCAGGTCTTGGAGCCAACGCTCTGGCTAAGGCCACTCGGCTCGCCATTCCCCCCGACAGTTCATGGGGAAAGGCATGACTAAAGTCCTCTAAGTCCATCTTCTTCAGCAATCCCTCGTCATACTCCCCCGCCAACCCAATGTTATCCTTTACGGTGAGCCAAGGGAGCAAACGCGGTTCCTGAAAGACGAGTCCCCGCTCTAGACTTGGTTTTTTCACTACTTCGCCTTTGTACAGACACTCTCCGTCGTTTGGTGCGATAAGACCCGCTATAATCAAGAGAAGGGTCGACTTTCCACAGCCGCTTGGACCCACAATACTCACAAACTCTCCTCGTTGAACCATGAAGTTGATATTAGTTAGAACCTCTAGTTCCTGCTTTGAGTCCTCCAACTTATAGTTCTTGGAGACTTGGCGCAGTTCTAGGAGCGGTTGTTCCACCCTTCTCACTCCTTCTTGTACCTTGTACAGAACGCCACGACGGAACGAAGTGGTTCTGTATGGTGATGACTGCTGCATCAATAAGGATTCCCATGAACCCAATCACTAAAATGCCGACGAACATTTCATCGACCCTCGCTAGTGACCGAGCTGTCATCACTAAGTAACCAACGCCGCTCGCAGAAGCCAGCATCTCGGCTGCAACAATCGCCCTCCAACTCATGCCCATCCCGAGTCGAAGGCCCGTAAAGACAAATCCCCAGCTTCCAGGAATGACAAGATACTTTAATGTCTTCCAGGGAGAGAGGCACAGGGCTCTACTTACTTCCCAATACATACCGGGAATTTCCTGCACGCCACGTGCTGCATTGACAACGATGGGAAAGAGCGCGGCGTAGAAGATCACCGCAAGTTTAGGGGCTTCACCGATCCCGAACCACAGCAAGAAGAGGGGAATCAGTGCTGTGGGCGGTACTTGCCGCAAAAAATGGAGCGTTGGTCCAAACCAAGTCTGGCTTTGGGGTACGCATCCCATGATAAGGCCCAGTGGCACCCCTACAAGTGCAGCGAGGGCAAAACCTCCAAAGACTCGGACGAGGCTACTGCCCAAATGCGACCACAATAAGCCGTCCCGGCAAAGGTAGCGGAAGGCGCTCAAGACTTCGCCAGGAGATGGCAGGATCTGTTGATTGAGTTTTCCCGTGTATCCAAAGATGAACCATGCTGTTAAGAGTCCTAAGGGAAAGACTAAGCCTTTGAACCCACCCCAGCGCGTCCGTTCCATAAAGAACCCCTCTCCCGGTACGTGGTGTGCAGAGCTTCATGGGCTGTATGGCTTCCAGGTGCGGTCAGCCACTCTTCGTAGATCTCCAGGACATCTGGATTCTGCTGTGACTTGTGGACAGCCGTTACCACATCATCGTGGTACAACCCTGCTCCACGTTCTTGTCTTACCTTACGACTGACATTTGATATGGGCTGGCCTGCTCCGCCGATGCATCCTCCCGGACAAGCCATGACTTCGATCAAATCGAAGTGAACTTTACCTGCCTTGAGATCATCCAACACGGCCTTGGCATTCGCCAAACCGTGAACCACACCCAAAGTGAGGCTTTGCCCTCCCAGGTCCACTTCCCATTTGCGCATGCCGCTATAGCCCCTTACGTCTTCAAAGACTACATCCTCTAACTCGCTTTGCGTGATGCGTTCATACCCTAGACGCAAAACGGCTTCCGAAACTCCACCAGTGACACCAAAGATCACACCTGCACCGGTGACAAAACCAAAGGGGCGATCCGGTGGTGTTTCTGGTAGATTAACGTAGTCTATGCCGGCTTCTTTGATCATACGCGCTAGTTCTTGTGTTGTTAGAACCAGATCGACATCAGGAACGCCATCTGTCGTGAATTCTTCCCGCGACGCTTCAAACTTCTTGGCGGTACAGGGCATAACGCTGATCATGTATATATCTTCGGGCCCCTTCTCCAACCGCTTTGCATAGAACTTCTTAATGAGCGAGCCCATCATCTGCTGGGGCGATCGGCAGCTGGACAGATGCGGTAGAAACTCAGGGTAGAACTGCTCCGCATACTTTACCCAGGCAGGGCAACACGAAGTGAATTGCGGAAGCCTTTCCCCAGAACTCACTCTTTCCAAGAACTCTTCTGTCTCTTCTAAAACGGTAAGATCCGCTGCAAAGGCGGTATCAAACACCTTATCGGCACCAAGGGTACGCAGGGCCGAAATGAGCTGACCCATAGTACTCTCCCCGGGTGTCATCCCGAACTCCTCGCCGAGAGACACACGTACGGCTGGCGCTACCTGAAACACGACCGTCTTGGTCGGATCGTTGAGGGCCCTCCAAGCCTGGTCTACTTGCGGTTTTATGGTCAATGCTCCTGTAGGACAAATGGCGGCACACTGTCCACAATGCACGCAGTCGGTATTGGCCAAGTCTTGCTGGAAGGCAGTTGTCACTTGCATTTTCGCGCCGCGATGGGCAAATCCATAGACACCGATGCCCTGTATCTCTCCGCACATCCGCACGCATTCTCCGCAGAGAATACACTTATTGGGATCCCGAACGAGAATGGAACTGCGATCGATGGGTAAATGCTCTGAACGTTCTTGTTTGAACCGTAGGTCAGATACACCAAACCGATTAGAAAGATCCTGCAACGAACAATGACCGCTCCGCAAACAGCTGGTGCACTCGCGATCATGGCGACTCAAAAGGAGTTCCAGGGCTATCTTTCTCAAACGACGCAAGACAGCACTGTTGGTGTTGACCACCATACCCGATTCAGGAGGTGTGTGACAAGCAGCCACCACGCCCCGTCCTTCAACTTCCACCATGCAGAGGCGACAAGCTCCGTGCAGTGACAGCTCCGGGTGATAACATAGGGTCGGTAGGTCAACGCCGGCGTTTCGCACTACCTCAAGCAAACTCTTCTCACCGTTCAACGCTACACTCATTCCGTTTACTAGCAACCAACCCATTAGTACACCTCCTCAATAGCCCCAAACTTACAGACGGACAGGCACGCATCGCACTTAATGCACTTTTCTTGATTAATCTTGTAAGGTTCTTTGCGGGAACCCGAAATCGCGTTGACAGGGCAGACCTTAACACAGAGCCAGCAACTCCTGCACTTCTCTTCACTGATCACGAGCCTGCGCAGATTATGGCAGACACCGGAAGGACAACGCTTATCTACAACATGGGATATATACTCATCGCGGAAGTTGGCCAGCGTTGACAACACCGGGTTAGGAGCTGACTTGCCTAGACCGCATAAAGAGCCAAGTTGCACAGCTTCACCTACTTCAACCAAGAGATCCAAATCTTCAAGCGTTCCATGTCCGTCGACGATGCGCTGCAAGATTTGGAGCATTTGCAGTGTCCCTTCACGGCAGAACGTACATTTTCCGCAGGACTCATTTTGAATGAAGTTCATGAAAAAGCGAGCAACCTCAACGACGCAGGTATTTTCATCCATAACGACCAGTCCGCCGGAACCCATCATGGCTCCCACTTTTTTGAGGGAGTCAAAGTCCACAGAAATGTCCCTATGAGATTCCGTCAAGCACCCGCCCGAAGGTCCACCAATCTGCACACCTTTGAGCTTGCGGCCATCCCTGATGCCGCCGCCGATGGTAAAGACAATATCTTCGAGGGTCTGTCCCATGGGTACTTCAATCAATCCTGTGTTCTCGACTTCACCGGTTAAGGCAAAGGTCTTTGTGCCAGGACTCTCAGGGGTTCCAATGGAACGAAACCACTTCACACCTTTGGTGAGAATCTGAGGCACATTGGCCAAGGTTTCAACGTTATTGATCACCGTGGGTTTGCCCCACAGACCCGACTGGGCAGGAAACGGCGGCTTGGGTCTAGACATGCCCCGGTCTCCCTCGATAGAAGCAATGAGGGCACTCTCCTCACCGCACACAAAAGCACCGGCCCCTTCTTTGACACGAATCGTAAAGGAAAAGCCCGATCCCAAAATGTTTGCTCCCAACAGACCATGATCTGTGGCTTCCTTTATCGTTTGCCGTAGTCTCTGGACAGCCAGAGGATACTCGGCACGGACGTAGATGTAACCTTCGCTGGCCCCAATGGCGTAACCAGCGATCAACATACCCTCTATGACACTGTGGGGATCACCTTCCATGATACTGCGGTCCATAAATGCACCTGGGTCGCCCTCGTCGCCGTTACAGATCATGTACTTCTGGTCAGACTCTTGGGCTGCCGCAATAGCCCATTTGCGTCCGGCAGGAAATCCTCCCCCGCCGCGACCTCTCAGATTCGCTTCTAGCACTCGCTCAACCACCTCAGCAGGAGTGAGTTCGAGGGCATTCGCCAATCCTTGATAACCGCCTCGATGGATGTATGAGCGAATGTCTTGGGGATCAACATGGCCACAATTCGCCAAGGCGACACGGGTCTGGTGCTTGTAGAAGGGTATCTCTTCTTCTTTGGATACGATCTTCTGGGTGTGGGGTTCATGGTAACAAAGGTGGGTGACCACGGCGCGGACCTCCACTGCATCCACGATCTCTGCAATGTCATCTCCGTCGGCCTTAACCTTTGTGTACAAGATTCCCTCTGGCTCAATACGCACGAGCGGTCCGAGTTGACAAAATCCCTGGCATCCGCTACTTACGGCCAGCATACCATCGTGTTCGTCTTCGGCCTCCAAAAGACAGTCTACCGTAGTGTATAAATTCCTATCTTTCAGCTCCTGGACAAGGGCCTCATATACGAGAAGAGAACCACTGGCAACACAGCCCGGACCAGCGCACACCACTAAGCGGGCCTTAGCTTTTTCAAGTGCCTGGCCATAGCTCTTTTGAATCTCCAGAATATCTTGGCGCGATTTAATCATGCTGGGCTCCCTCCTGTTCCAACGTATCAATTATGATGTTGACTGCATCGGGCGTGACATGCCCATACACCTGATCATTAATGGTGATTACAGGAGCTAAAACGCAAGCGCCAAGGCAGGCCACTGTTTCCACCGTGTACATCCGATTGTCTGTTGTGGACCTGCCGTCTTGGAGGTTTACGCGCTTGCGCAGGGCATCATACACAGGAATGGATCCACGAACATGGCATGCTGTGCCGTCGCAGACCTTAATGACATACTTACCCTTAGGTTCTAGCGAAAACTGGGCATAGAAAGTAGCGACTCCATAAACCGTAGCGGTAGATAGCCGGAGCGCCGAGGCCACATGATGAATCGCTTCTTGCGAAAGATGACGATACTTTCCTTGTATCGCCTGCAAAATAGGAATAAGTGCTGCTGTACTCGTACCCGTTTCAGCCAGAACACCTTCGAGGAAGCCCGGATCAAAGTCTGTTTCCGTGGTTTCAACGTCTAAAACAGTCCTGTCCATTGGAGTCACACCCTTCGATTCATTTGTGAATATCTTGTCAATCCACATTCTACCATATTCCAACAGAAGTTTGTTGATTTTGACAATAAATTAACAAAATGATTTTTTACATTTATGAACATCGCTGCCCTTTCTGTCCTAAATGGCGCTTTTATGTTGAACATATTCATCTTGCACGTTCGGCAAGGATCACGACAGTACTTCTCCAAGCATTACGTTTTTGGCTGTTTTGATCCAGCCTGGTTGACGCTTATGACCATCTAAAACGGTTTGAATGTGACGATAAACATAAAACCCGAGCTTTTTTAAGGACTCGGGTTAAGGACTAGTACCAAAATCTGTCTCTTGTCTGAAGGAAATGCCTTTTCATGGATGAACTTAGTACTACAATCCACCGAAGGGAGAGAGTCTCTTGTTCAAACGAACAACATGTTGCGTAGTCTTGGTTTTGATCATGCTCCTAGGTTTGTCTTTACAGGCCTGGGCCATCGATTATCGAGGCATTGAGGAACTCATTCACAGTAAAGAGGTGGCCAAGATTGAGCAGGCCATCCAGCGTTTAGAGGCACACCTCGCTAAAGAACCCCAAGACGGTGAAGCATTGTGGCTCACAGCCAAAGCCTATTTGTACTTAGCCGATTACACTGAGGATGGTAAGGAAGAGTTGCTTGAAACAGGAAAGTCGCATGCCGAGGCGGCGATTGAAGCACTCCCTTCCTCGCCCCATCCTTATTTTTGGCACGCTTCTCTGATGGGACGCCTTGGACAAACCAGGGGCATTTTAAGTAGTCTGTTCATGGTGAAACCGATGAAAGAAGACCTCGAACAAACCATCGAGCTGGACCCACATTACGCGGACGCTCACTGGGTGCTAAGTCAACTCTATCACCAGGCCCCAGGGTTTCCCTTGAGTATTGGCAACAAAAAGCTGTCTCTGCAACACGCTGAAAAAGCCGTTGAGCTTGACAGCGCCAATCTAGAGTACCAGCTCCAATTGGCGGTGGCCCTAGAGTACAATGGACGTAAAGAAGAAGCCATCCAAATATTAGAAGGCCTCCTGGCGAACCCCGCCCTCAGGCAGGATCCCGTACTCAAAGCGCAAGTCGACGAGCAATATGCCGATTTCACCAAATAGTATGGGGGTTAATAGCCCAGTATCGAGATACGACCATTCGAAGTAGACACCCAAACCGTGGGGCCGGCGTCGCGCTGCACCAAAACTTGTCGGCGGTCGAGGCGCTGGTCCTCTCCCACTCGATACTCCACCGTTCCATTGTTTGTCCTGGCGTCAAAGGAACCGCTGGTCTCATGGGGTATTCTCAGTTCGATGGAACCGTTGTGTGTCTCAAAACGAAACTCGCCCTCCTCTGGAAACACCGCCTGACCCGCAATCCGCCCGTTAAGAGTACGTATGGAACTCGAACTTGAGAGGGCCAATTTACCAAACTCAATTCGTCCATTGGATGTCGAAGCATGGACCGTCCCGCTCGCGGACTGGATCTCTATGCGTCCATTGGATGTCTGCAGCTCGAGTCTTCCCTCGAAGTCCACCTCTACCGAGATCGCTCCATTGGAGGTCCGAGCTTGGAATGACTTGATCTGCTGCGGTGACGCATAAATCGTGAAGGTCACCTGTGACCCTACCATCTTCGAGAACGTCTCCGGCGCCGTCGCACGGAGCACCAACTTTTCTGGCGTACTGAAATCCTCGATCTTTAGATCAGCCATGACCTCATCAAGCCCACGACCTGTCACACCACGCACTTCTTTTTCAGCCACAATGCGGGGACCATCTGCGTCGACTGGAACCCATGTCACAGATCCGTTAAACCCCTGAATGTCAATGGCCTGAATCTCTGCCTTGACAGTAAACTCCTCACGTGTGCTGATCTTTCCAAAGAAGCCCATATGTCCCACTCCTTTCCATCTTGCACTCATTCTATCATCGCACGGACGACCATTACAGAGCCTAGAATAGGATGCCTTCTCCGACTTGAGACGGATATTTCTACTTTTTTCCTTTCATTGAGAAGGAGAATTAATATTAGAGAGGAACATAGTTTATATCAGGAAGGAGGTATTCTCGTTATGAACACCAGAACTGTATACATGCACGGAAATCCTTTGACCGCTCGCGGTAAGAAACTATCTGTTGGTGATCAGGCACCGGAGTTTAAATTACTAGACAATGCCCTTGGGATGAAAACCCTCGCCGACTACGGAGAGGTAGTCAAGCTCATCAGCGTTGTTCCGTCCCTGGACACAGGAGTGTGCGATCTGCAGACTCGGCATTTTAATGAAGACGTTGCTGAAATGAGCGGTGCAGTCGTGTTAACGGTGAGCGTTGACTTACCCTTTGCCCAGAAAAGATGGTGCGGCAACGCAGGCTTGGATACGGCTATCACTCTGTCAGACCACCGTGATGTCTCCTTTGGGGAAGCCTATGGCGTTCTCATTGAGGAACTACGTCTCCTGGCTCGAGCCGTCTTCGTATTGGATCGAGAGAACAAAATCACCTACATTGAATACCTAGAAGAAATGACCGAACACCCCAATTACGACACCGCCTTGAAAGCCTTACAGGCTGTACTCTAATTCGTGACTTCGCGAAGAGCCGGACACCGTTCCTCGGTGCCCGGCCCTTCTCTATTTTAGAGGTGATATCCGTTCCAACTAACAAGCTCGTCTAGCTCTTTCCTCTTCTTATCGGGCACCTTCTCATCAAGGGGATACCCTAGAGGAATGAGAACGATGGGCTCTACATGTTCAGGAAGTTCTAGCGCTGCATGGACATGCGCTGCATCAAAGGCACAAACCCAACAGGTCCCGAGTCCCAGTTCGACGGCGGCCAGTGTTAGGTGATCAACAGCAATGGCCACATCTACATCAACATGGTCTTTACCGTCTCGACGTTTCCAAGACGTTTCATGATCACCGCAGGCAACAATGACAACTGGTGCCTTGGCAAACCATTCTCGCGAGTAGCCTTGCGCAATCTTCGCCTTCAGTGCCTCATCCGTGATGACAATAAAGTGATGGGGCTGATAATTTACCGCACTCGGGGCTAGTCGTGCTGCCTCTAGAAGCTGCAAAATCTTGTCTTTTTCCACGGGTCTGTCGCTAAACGTACGCAGCGAATACCTCTTAGCTGCCAGGTCCAAGAACGTCATGGGCATACTCCTTTTCGTTGTCTTATCTAGGCCTTTCTGTCAACATGCAATCCGATCAATCGCCTGATACGAATCTTATGATCAACCTGTGTGGCCGACGGTGAATGCTTCACAGCCTTGCCCGTTTTGTTATCAATCAACAGAGCGACATTCTCTCCTAAGTCCTTGTTGTACTGGAAGCTGAGTCGATGATGTTCCTTGCTCCCCTTAAAGTTGATATCTTCTACGTTATCCACTTGCTTAGGAGCTAGTTTGGGAGTACGACCTTCCAGAAGTTCCACCGTTTCGGGTCGAATCTGCACTCGGTCTGTGATCTTCATGCTTCCACCTCCTCGTACTTCTACCTTCTTTATCGGCACAGCAAGACGATTCTAGAGTCAGATTGTGTCGGATTCCGCAACACAAGACCTATTTTTTCCCAGTTTCTTCGCTTGATAGAGCGCGGCGTCCGCCCTGCTTAAGGCGTCAGCAAAACTTGTGTCGGTAGGAGAAAAGAAAGACGCCCCTAGAGAAATACTTGGCGAAATCATCCTGTAACCAAACTGAAACTCTGTGGAAGAAACGGCTTCCACAAGCTTCTCCCCCACGTCGCCAATCGTGCTGGAGTCAACTCCGTGGAGCAAAGCTACAAACTCATCGCCGCCCCAACGGATAATCAAATCTGCATCGCCAATGTTCTGATAAACGACGGAAACAACGCCTTGTAGCACCGTATCACCCATGATGTGGCCACACGAATCGTTGATTGCCTTAAGGTGATCGAGATCAAAGGCTACGACGGCTGGACTCACGCCCGTTTCCCGGAACTCCCGGAAGGCCTCCACGAGGCAATCGCTACCGTAGCGGCGACTGCATGCACCTGTGAGCATATCACTGTTAACTGCTACCTCCAGCTGTTTGGTGTTTTCCCGAATGTAGAGGTGTTCTGCTACGAGCACAATCCCCAGTGCCACAAGAACCAAGAGTACCAACAGCAACACTTGCCGTAAGGAAATAAGGATCGATATCTTCCCACTATCTATGCCTGGCGAGTGTTCCGATTCGGCCTGGTAGATCTCTCCGACCTTCTGAAATGACTGCCACGTGGCACAGCCAATCACTAGACATATGACAATGACTAAAAGTGTCATGATAATGGTATGGTTGAACCTTGTCATCACTTCACCCGCCAACTAACTGAGCTCCTGCATTCTTGCTCTCATCATCGCTTCGATGTCCTCAGCGGGCATCGGTTTAAAGTAATAGTAACCCTGTGCCGCATCACATTGCCTGAGGTTCAAAAATTCCGCTTGTGCAGCCGTCTCAACGCCTTCCGCCAGGACACCTACGCCCAGGCTCTTGGCCAGATTGATGATCACCTCGGTAATGGCCTGGTCTTTCTTGCTCTTCTCCAGGCTTTGGATAAAGTGCAGATCGATCTTTATACCATCAATCGGAAGCGCTTTAAGACGACTGAGCGATGAATACTCTGTCCCAAAGTCGTCGATCGTAATGAACAATCCAAGCCCGCGCAGGCGGTTGAACGTATCGATAATGTGAGTTACTTCTTTGATGGCCACGTTCTCGGTGATTTCTAAACCCAGATATTCGGGACTGAGTCCGGTTTTGTCCAACACGTTGCGTACTTTTTCCACAATACGCGGATCCAGGAGCTGCACAACAGAGAGGTTAACGGACACAGGAACGCGCGGGAAACCCGAATCGTGCCACATCTTGTTCTGTTTGGCCGCAGTATGTAATACCCACTCACCGATACTGTTGATCAGGCCGTTTTTTTCAGCCATGGGTATGAAGACACTGGGAGGAATCATCCCCAACTCCGGGTGATTCCAGCGCAGAAGCGCCTCCAGTCCAATCAGCTCTCCCGTGTCAATGCGCACCTGGGGTTGGTACTGCAGGAACAGCTCACCCCGGGCCTGGGCCCTAAAGAGGCTGTTGGCAATCTTCATATTGCGTTTGACCTCTTCCTTCATGTCGGCAGTACACAGAACGTATTGGTTCTTCCCATCCACCTTCGCACGTCGCATGGCGAGATCAGCGTTCTTGATCAGGGTTTCTGCATCATCACCATCAACGGGGAATAAGGCCACACCAGCGCTGGCCGTCATAAAAAACTCCTGTCCTTCGACCACAAAGGGTTCGTCAAACACGTCCATGACCTTCTCGGCCACAGCATGAATGTCATCGCTACGAGCAATATTGTTGACCATGATCATGAACTCGTCGCCGCCAAAACGGGCAACTGTATCCATTTTTCGCAACCTCTGTTCCATCGCCTGCGCAACCTCAAGCAGGATTTGGTCTCCGTGTTCGTGGCCCATGGTATCGTTGACCATTTTGAAACTATCGAGATTGACGAACATGACTCCGACAAAAACCTCGCTGCGCCGGGCTACATGGAGGGCCTGGTTCAGTCTGTCAGAAAACAAAGTACGATTCGGCAGCCCTGTTAATTCATCATAGTACGCTAAGAATTGAATCTCTTGCTCTGCACGAACCCTGATCATCGCATCCGACACGAGATTGCCCAGTACTCGTAGTGCTTCGAGACTGGCACTAGACCACTCTTTCGTCTTCTCTAAGGAGGCAAAACCCAAAAATCCTGTGATGTCGCCGTCTTCCTCGATAGGTATGGATACGAAGGATTGCACCCTCTGGATATCCTCATTTTGTATGCTGACCGTTGCAGCCGTAAAGAGCTCAGCAGCATTCTTTGTATGGAAAAAACCGCTCCCCTTCAACGCGTCCACTACCGCAGGGTGCAATTCAGCTTGCAGACGATGGGAGCTGCCGTCGCGACACCATTGATTGGCGACAGAAATTGCGTTACCATCGTGAATTTTGCACAGCACTGCGCAGTCTACCTCGAAGGTGCGCGCCGCTCTCTGCAGTAAGTGATCGATCTTTTCATGCAGATTGTCTTGGTCAATGGCCATGAACGCAAAGGAGGTATCGGAGATCATCTCTTGCATAGTGGCCTCTTCGATATTGTCCCTCAGGCGGTCTACATAGATCTTGTTGACGATGCTGCCCAACCAGTAGGCAACTAGAAGAAGGCCAATACGTACCACAAAGTCCGAATGATTGTGCAGGACAGCTGCTCGCTCTGTGACATTCCACAAAATCAGCTGCGTTCCCACAGCCGTGACCGTCACTAGAACCAGGGGTAGCTTGTTGTCAAAAACCAGAGCGACGATTAATAGGAGCATGGGCAAGGCCCACAGAGTGACCCCTGCATAGTCTACGTAACGAAATGTGGTGGCCGGTATCGAAACAAGAGTAATGATGAGGATGATGACGTCGCGGAGATCTTCGCGCTTGAGATCCTTGACGGCTAGAATGAGCAAACCAAGTCCGAACAAGATCACACTTACCTGCGCTCGGTACGATGCAGGAACGTCGGCCGGACACAGTCCAGGAAGAAAGATAGGCAGGAAGTTCACGATTCCCACAGCCAAGAACGCCAGGCCCAGGTAGTAGTAGAGTCTCCCTCTGGTTCCCCCATCCAGAATCAGATCGACGTTTTTTGCCGCCTCCGACATCAAAAAGCGATACCGCCTGATCACGTAGTATGTGGTTCCCATGGGTATCAAGGTCAAAAGTGGGGCTATCTGAGGTAAAGGGGTACTCAGGAAGGCACTAAGAATGACATCGAAGGCTGTCCCCAAAACGAAGGCTATGAGCAAGGAACGCACAATGAGTCTACTCTGGATGTGCACACTCGGATCTGGCGATCGCTTTCTCCACACCACCAGTGCGCCGATACTTCCCAAGAAGTATGTTACATAGTAGACATAGAAGAACCAGTCCCAGCCACTATTGAGGGCGACGTTCACCCAACCGGTGTCTCGCAGCACTAGATTATACTGGGCTGGTGCGAGGGTGTCAGAGATCGAAAAGACGTAGAGACAGATCGCCGCAGGAACATGAAACAGCACGCGATAATACCATTTTTTCTGTCCAAAGTCATCCCGGATCAAAAGCAGGAACAGACGAAACAAAACAGTGAAGACGATCGTCCAACCCAAGGCCGAGAAACGCCGCCAAAACAGTGCTGTCTCGAGATTCGGAGCGGAGTTGGCCATGGCAAATCCCAACGACCAAAAACTAAGGGCCATGCAGACGGTGAAAAACCAGCGATTGAGATTTCCCTTGACGTCCAATTGCATGATGAAGATACCCATGAACAAGTAGGCTCCAAAGGCAAGGAGAAACAGCATGGAAAAAATAAGTGAACCAGAAGCCACGAAAAGTCCCTCCTTGTCTTGTCATAGGTAAATTCTGGTCATATTTTACTATTCACCGAAGTCTGTCAGTTTTCCTGCCCAGGTGTTGGCTAGGGCACGTAGATCATCGTCTTCGTCATTCCTCCATCGATTGTTAGGTTGGTACCATTAACAAAGCGATTGGCAGGGTGGGTCAGGAACAAACAGGCGTTAGCTATATCCACTACTTTTCCAACCCGACCAGACCAATGCTGGACATGGTCGATATCACGGAGATCGTCCCAGTTCTTGGTCTCGATCCAACCTGGGCTTATGGAGTTGACCTGTATACTATCGTGGGCCAGTGATGCGGCCAGGGCATGGGTCAAGGAGATGATCCCACCTTTCGACGCTGCGTAGGCTTCAGAGTTTTCTTCTGATTGAAAGGCTCGTGTCGATGCAATGTTCACAATAGAGCCTTCGTTATGCCGGCGCATGATCTTAGCGGCTTCCCGCGAGCACAGAAAGGTACTGCGCAAGTTCGTGTTAATGACGGTGTCCCATTCCTCCACCGTCAGTTCATAGGGAGAGCCAAAACGGGATACGCCAGCGTTATTGATCAAGATATGGATCGTTCCGAAACGTTCTTGTACTGTTTTCATGAGTTCGACGATCTGGTCCGGATCACATACATCGGTTCGGACATGAAGGGCCTTGCCACCTTGCTCCCTTATGAAAGTTTCCGTGTCCAAGCCCAAGTCGTCGCGGAGCTCTGCAATAACGACTTTGGCTCCCTGCGCAGCATAGGCCTCAGCCACACCCCGGCCGATTCCTTGTCCAGCACCTGTCACAACCACAACCTTGTCTTGATAGTATCGCAAGTCCATCACAACCATGCCTCCTTTACTCTTCAAGCTCAAGCTCGATTTCGTACACATTCCGCCAGAGTTTGCCAGTCACAACCAGACGATCATTGGCGGCGTCATAGGCAATGCCGTTTAAAACGTCTTCACCGCCGCGTAGTGCTCGCTCCTCCTCACACAAGTCCCTTAAGTCAATCCAACCCAGGACTGTACCCGTCTCGGGGTCGATACGACAGATTCGATCATCGAACCAGACATTGGCGAAGATTTCTCCTTTATCTCCAGGAATATACTCTAGTTCGTTCAGGTTACGAACGGGTCCTGCCTCTCCTCGGACCTCCAGATGCCTGACGGGCTGAAAGGTTTCTGAATCGAGGTACGTTAGTACATGGGAACCATCGCTCATAATCAAATACGTTCCGTCTGTGGTGAGACCCCACCCCTCCCCTGCATAGTCAAAGGTCTCGGTTTTTTCCAGAGTCTCCAAGTCATAGACGAAGCCCTTGTTTTCCCTCCAGGTCAGTTGCACGATGTGATCTCCCAGAATGGTGATCCCTTCACCAAAGTACTCTTGCTCAAGAAGTACCTGGTCTAGCACTACACCGTCTTCCAAACGCACTTTACGCAGAGAAGAACGGCCATATAATCCGGTTCCTTCATACAAGGAGCCATCATGAAAGACCAACCCTTGGGTGAAGGCTTGAGGATCATGGGGATAGCGTTTGACAACCGCAAAGGAGTATCGGGCTTCTTCAGCGTGTACGATCGCATTTGACACCGCAAACAGCATTAGAATTATCATCACGGTCATTAGAATAGGCAACCTGTTGCGAAATTGGATCATGGGTATCCCCCTGTTCAGGATTGTTTTTCTTCAATTCTTCCACGGGTCAAAAGATCCTGCTGAGCAGATAGAAGTCAGGCGTTCTGGGCAAGATACAGTCAAGAATGACGAAAAGGGGAAATCAGTATGAAGTTCAAGGGTTATGGCCCAGTCGTCATGATCATTGTGTTCCTGACAGTCTTGGCTGGTGCTCGGAGTCTTCTGAGCCAAGGACCTGAGCCAGAGATGCTCCAATCACAGGTTGGAGGCGCCGAGAACTCCTTAGAGCAAGTGGCTACACTGGAGCTGGAAATCGAGTTGCGCGATGATAGCGAGATTGAGCTGCGTTACATGGCCCGTGGTGAGGGTTCTCCCATGGTTGAGCTGCGCAGAGATGACCGCAATGAAAACCTCTCCGGTGACGATGCGCTTGAAGGGGTTCGAGTCGTCATCGAGTCGTCTCCTCCCCTAACCACGAGTGAGCCGTTGACTCTCATCCAGGGGATACTTGATCAGCTCAGCATTCACCAGGCGGATGTGAGGGAGTTCGAACTTGAATACGAACTGGTTGACGGAACGGAGCGCTCCATTGAACTGGACGTCGATCGTGATCGAGAAAATGACGACAGCGACAGTGATGATGACTAGGATGATTAGCAGAAACGCCCCTTGATCGGGGCGTTTACGTTCTTTCGGACAGTTGATTCTTGATACGTTGAAGCACGAGAACGGCCTCTTCAAAGCCCGATCGTTCTTCCTGCAGAGACTCGAGCTGCGGTCGATTCCGCGGTAAGAGATTCCGCCAATACTGAAGTGACAAGACCGGTGGATGCAGGACTTGGTCAATCGCATCAAGTCTAGCCTGGATCTTATCGATGCGGATCATAATAGCTTGCGAGATGATTTCGTAGGCAATCTCTGTACGATCTGTGCTGCGTTTCTTGGCGGTGGCTAAGTTATAGTTGCGGATCGCTTCATCAAGATCATCGTCTTCGAGTGCCTTCAGGGCCTTGTTCACATAGACCGACTGGGGCATGTAACCATGCTCTCGCAAATAAGCAAGACCAATCTTCGTCGCCAGCCCAGTCACAATGCCCGTTAGGAGTGATAGAGACGGAATCATCTTAGATCTTCAAGGCCTTTTCTAGCCACTCGGCCGTCTTGGGATTGACCTCTTTGAACTGCCTCCACTCACTTTCAGAAATCTCTAAGGGATCTTTGCCAAACATCTGCTCAATATTGCGCGAGGCAGCCTTGACGAGCTCTTTATTGACTGAGAGCGCTGCCAGAATAGAACCGCTCACGGCAAACAGACCATCAACGAAATCCAAACCCGTGAGGCTTTCCAAACCTTGCTCCAGTAAGATTCCTGCTAAAAACCCGACTCCTCCAGCGGCTGTGGTCTTCATGACCTTCTTCATCAAGATCCTCTCCTCTCGTCTTTAACACTCTTAATTGCTTTCGCAATGTATTCATCTTTTTGTCTAAGTCGCTTCTCGAGCTCACGAATCTCGGCGCGCAGTTTTGTCTCCGTTCTCGCCTTGTTGCCGATAAAGCGATGGTACAAAACTGCAATATTGATGCCTAGAACGATTCCCACCAGGGTTCCAAACAACAGGTAAACCATGTTGCCATCTCCTGCAAGATTCATGCGATCCTCTCCAATTCTCTTTCCATGCCTTGGTTTTTCCACAAAAACGCGCAAAACCCTCCATCAACTGGAAAAGCGATGGAGGACCCTTATTTTTGCTTGGACTAAACGACTTCGAGTCCTAGGACGGACTTCATCTGTTCGAGGGCGAATTTGTGGGCTGCCTCGTCAAAACTGGCTACACCCTTTTCATACACTCTGGTTGGGACATCACGGTTGGCCAGCTCTTCCGCGGTAAAGTAACAGCAGATATTGGTGCAAACCCCTACGATTTCCACTTTATCCACAGCTTCACGCTGGTTTGACTCACCCAGACCCAAGAAGTCTTCTAAGTCTGTACCGAAGAAAGCGCTGTAGCGATTCTTTTCCACAAAATGCACGCGGTCGGCTACATCACCCGTTACCAGATCCTTTAAGTCTGGTATGAGTTCTTGTCCCCAACTGCCCCGCAGGCAATGGGGTGCAAACTTTTGGAACTCCTCATCGTCTTCCCGGTGCGTGTCTAGTGTAAAAACGACCTCGTCGCCAGCTCCCAGAGCCTTTTGCACCCGTTCCCTGACAAAGGGAACGATCTCCCGTGCCGCTTCTGAAGCCAAGACGCCCTCTTTGTCCACAAAGTCATTTTGCATATCCACCACGATCAACACTCGCCTCACACATCTCGCCTCCTAATTGTTAACAAAATGTAATGGGGGACAGACCCCATCTTTTGGAGCCATTGACACCTTCCTCCATTTATCATAAGATCGATCCACAGGCAACGGAAAAGAGGTGTTACTATGATCAAGATCATCAATGAAAATACAGATCCCCGCATCAACCTAGCTGTTGAAGAATATGCCCTGAACTACTTAGATCCCAGTCAAGATTACGCCATCTTGTGGCAGAACGAACCCGCGGTTATTGTGGGTCGCAACCAGAATACAGTCGCCGAAGTGAATGCCCCTTTTATCAAAGAAAAAGGCATTCATGTAGTGCGTCGTTTATCTGGCGGAGGCGCAGTCTATCATGACTTAGGCAATCTCAACTTCACCTTTATCGTCGACAGTGAAAAGAGCGTTGTCAGCAATTTTGAATACTTTACAAAACCGGTGATTCAGGCCCTCGAGAGTCTGGGAGTCAAGGCTGAGTTCTCAGGACGCAATGACATTACCATTCAGGGACAAAAATTCTCCGGCAATGCCCAGTACTGGTCCAAAAATCGCCTGCTCCACCATGGCACAATCCTGTTTAAATCCGATTTGTCGGTCGTACAGGAAGCGTTGAACGTAAAGGCGGACAAAATCCAGTCCAAGGGCGTTAAGTCCGTACGCAGCCGAGTGACTAACATCTATCCCCATCTTCCCACTCCCATTACAATTGAGGAGTTCAAAGAAACGCTCTGGCGACACCTCATTCCTGGCGGTTCAGACCAAGAGTATGTCCTCACCGAACAGGATTGGTCCGTGATCAAAGATCTGAAAGATCGCCGTTATAGCCAATGGGACTGGAACTATGGTGCATCGCCGGATGCCGAAATTGAAAAAGAAGAACGTTTCGCCGGTGGCAAGTTAGAACTGAAGTTCAACGTCACAGATGGAGTCATCCAAGACATGAACATCTTTGGCGACTTCTTCGGCAAACTCAACGTCGCCCATTTCGCCAACATGCTCAACGGAAACGACTATCGCGAGACCGTCATTGCGGAACTCCTGGACCAAGTGAACTTTGAAGACTACTTCATCGGGATCACAAGAGAAAACTTTTTGCACTGCCTTTTCTCTTAATCCACACGCAGTGTACGTCACCAGTATAGCATGCTTGCAGTGAAAAAACGAGGAGACAGGATCCGCTCAAACGGTCCCATCTCCTCTTTTTTATCCAACCTACTTCTTAAAGAAGTGTATTGCTTGATCAATGGTAGCTTGAGCGGCCTCCATGATGATTTCTGACGACGTGGGGTGAGGATGGATTGTCTGGGCCAAATCATGGACCGTCCCCTCCAGTTCGAGCGTGGCCACGGCCTCCGAGATTAGGTCCGTTGCTTGAGCCGAGATAATGTGCACTCCAAGCACCTCTCCGTACTGCTCATCGGCGACGATCTTGACAAAGCCGTCTGCTTCACCTTCCGCCAAGGCCTTGCCATTCGCCGCCAGGGGGAAGGTGCCAATCTTGAGCTTGTGCCCGCGCTTGGCTGCCTCCTGCTCCGTCAAACCCACAACAGCCACTTCGGGGAAGGAGTAGATTCCGGCCGGAACCTTATCGTAGTTGATAGCAGCATTTCCACCTAGGATGTTCTCTACTGCCACAATCCCCTCAGCAGAGGCCACATGGGCCAACATCTGTTTTCCATTCACATCCCCGATGGCATAAACCCCGGGAATACTTGTTTCCAATCGTTCATTGGTACGAATGCCCATGCCCTCCATGGCGAGCCCCAAATCTTGAAACGACTCCACATTGGGTTTGCGTCCCAGACTGACGATCACTTTGTCACCGCGAAACGTCTTGGTTTCCCCTTCCACGGTGGCAATGACATTCGCTCCCTCAAAACGCTCGACATCGGCCCCTTCGAGGATCTCCACACCCTTCTTGCGTAGGATGCGCAGCATGTATGTCCGCAAGTCTTCATCGAGACTCCCCAACACAGAGAACTTCTCCAGGACAGTCACTTGACTGCCCAGCGCATTGAATAAGGCTGCAAACTCAATACCCACCACGCCCCCGCCCACGACGATGACGTGACCAGGGATTTCCGGGAAGTTGAGGGCTCCGGTGCTTGTCACCGCGAGACCCTGTTCCAAGGCTGCATCCAAACCAGGAATCGGTGGAATATTCGGTCGCGAGCCTGTGGCAAGAATCAAATGTTCCGCTGAAATCATCTGGTCTCCCACCAAGATGGTGTGAGGATCCTGGACCTGGCCGTAACCATTAATTACTTCCACACCATTTCTCTTCAAGAGCTGCTTTACACCCGAGGTGAGCTGGTGCACCACCCGGTCTTTGCGGTTGAGCATTGCCCCCCAATCCAGACTGATTTCTGCGGTCTTGTCGATCTTGATACCATAGGTTTCGGAGTTGATAATCTCCTGGTAGACCTTGGCATTCTTCAAGAGTGCCTTGGTGGGAATACAGCCTTCATTCAGGCAGACTCCTCCCACCTCAGCGCGTTCAATCAAAACGGTCCTGGCCCCGAGCTGGGCGGCCTTAATGGCCGCCACATAGCCTCCGGGACCACCACCGAGGATAGCAATCTGATACCCTTCCATGCGTCCTTCCCCCTTCCTAACTCAACAGGAGTAAGCGCGGTTCTTCAAGATAGCCTCTGAGGCGCTGCATGAAACGCCCTGCGTTGCCTCCATCAATAAAACGATGGTCAAAGGAGAGAGTCACTGGCAAGATGTGACGAATTACAATCGCGTCATCCTCGTCAACCACAGGCTTCTTGGTGATGGAGCCGATTCCTAGAATCGCTGCCTCAGGGTGTTTGATGACCGGCAGACCCGAAAGTGCCCCAACGGCCCCATAATTGGTCAAGGTAAAGGTACCGCCTTGAATCTCATCGAGACTCAGCGTACGCTCTCTTGCCTTCTCAGCCAAAGTCTGTACCTGCTGGGCCAAGGAAATCAGGCCTAGGTGATTGGCATTCTTAATCACAGGCACCAACAGCCCCTCAGGCGTATCGACGGCGATTCCGATATTGTAGTACTTCTTGAGCACGATCTCTTGCGTTTCCGCGGAGAAACTGGCGTTGAATAGCGGGAACTCCTGCAGAGCCAGCGCTATGGCCTTGATAATGAAAGCCATATAGGTGAGCTTGGCACCTTGCTTTTCCACGAGCACTTTCGTCTCTTGTCTGAAGTTCACCAGTTCTGTCACATCAAACTCATCCATCACCGCGGCATGGGGAATCTCTTGCTTCGAGATGCTCATGTTCCTGGCCACCGTCTTACCCAGTGTGGTGAGGGGTACTCGTTCCTCTAGAAGGCCTGGAGCACCATTTTTCGCGGCCACAGGAGCCATGGGCGTTAAGACTGGCTTTTGCTCTACTCGCGGAGCGTCGGCGAAGTTTCGGATGTCTTCCTTCATCACGCGTCCCGCAGGTCCACTTCCAGTCACCAGGTTGATATCGACACCCAGTTCTTTGGCCAAGTGCCTCGCTACAGGAGTCGCCAGCACCTTGCGTCCGTTGGAGACGGTTGCCTGTTTGATCCCTTCGCTACTGGTTTCCAGCACTTGCGATGAAACTTCCAGTGCTCCAACCACACCGGCGTTTTCTTCTTCCACTGCTTCCGTTTGCCTCTTAACCGGCTCCTTCGGAGTTTCTGCCCCTGGGGAAGCCGAAGCGTCACCGATCGTGACGACTACGTCTCCTACGTTAATGGTATCTCCCACGTTTCCAAACGTGGCTAGAACCGTCCCGGTCTTCGGGGCGGGAATTTCTGCATTCACTTTGTCCGTTTCCACCAGAAACAAGGAGTCGCCTTCTTTGACTTCTTGCCCTTCTTGCACGAACCACTTTAAGATCACTCCTTCGGCGATACCCTCGCCGATATCGGGAAATCTGAACTCTAGCATAGCTGATCCCCTCCCTAATAATGCACTACCTTTTTGATTCCAGCGGCCATCCGCTGAGCATCCATGAAGTAGTGGTGTTCTCCCCTAGGAATAGGAATGGTCACATCAAACCCGGCGAGCCGCGTCGGAGGTGCTTCTAGATGCAGGAAGGCACCCTCATTGACCAGGGCAATTAACTCCGCCCCTGGTCCAAAGGACTTAGCCGCTTCGTGGATGACCACAAAACGTCCGGTTTTTTGCACCGATTCGATAATCGTGTCCCTATCAATGGGTGAAATGGTGCGTAAATCGATAATCTCGGCCTGGATTCCTTCCTCGGTGAGGAGTTTATCCGCTTTGAGAGCCTCATGCACATAGGCACCCCAGGTCACCACAGTAACGTCCGTTCCTTCTTTGAGTACCTTGGCTTTTCCAATGGGAATCGTATAGTCTTCTTCGGGAACCTCTTGCTTAAAGGCCCGATAAATCTTCGATGGTTCCAGGAAGATGACAGGATCGTCATCGCGAATCGCCGAGAGCAGGAGGCCTTTGGCGTCATACGGTGTGGAAGGCGTTACAACCTTCAGACCGGGAATGTGCCCGAGCAACGTATCCAAACTCTCTGAATGATGCTCTAGGGCCTTAATGCCTCCACCATGGGGCATCCGAATGACCATAGGAAGATGAAGCCTTCCTCTGGTCCGATTACGCATCCTTGCCACATGGGAGATGATCTGGTTGTAGGCTGGGTAGATAAAACCCGAGAATTGGATCTCAGCTACAGGGCGTAAACCGTTGATGGCCATCCCCACTGCGGTTCCAACAATAGCCGACTCGGCCAGAGGAGTATCAAAGACACGCTTCTCACCGTACTTTTTCTGCAAACCCACAGTAGCTCGAAAAACTCCTCCCTCAAGCCCTACGTCTTCACCGAAAACAACAACGCTGTCATCGCGCTCTAGTTCTACATCCAGGGTGTGGTTGATCGTGCTAATCAAGTTCATAACAGCCATTTACTCCACCTCCTCTAGATACTGCACATACTCTTCATACTGCTCTTGGAGGTGTGGCGGCATTTCCCTGAAGTGATACTTAAAAATGTCCTCCAGCTTCGTTTCGCCGCTGGCTTCCACCTTACGGAAAACCTCCAACGCTTCTTCATCATACTCCTCAATGAGCTTGGCATCTTCTTCTTCACTCCAGACGCCCTTGCCAATGAGGTAGGCCTTCATCCGTTTGACAGGATCCTTGTCCCGCCAGGTTTCTACCTCTTCGTCCTCGCGGTACTTGGTCGGATCATCCGACGTCGTATGGGCCCCCAGGCGATAGGTATACGCTTCAATTAAGGTTGGACCTTCGCCTCTACGAGCTCGTTCTATGGCCTCTTTGGTCGCGGCATACATGGCCATGAGGTCGTTCCCGTCAACCAAAATTCCGGGAATGCCTGCGGCCACGGCCTTTTGTACGAGCGTCTCCGCCTTGGTCTGTTTCTGCCTCGAAACGGATATGGCGTATTGGTTGTTCTGGATAATGAAGACGACGGGTGCATTAAAGACGCCAGCAAAGTTGAGGGCTTCGCTGAAGTCACCAATGGAGGTTCCCCCATCGCCTACATAGGCCACTGTCACATCGCTTTCGCCTTTGATGTTTGACGCCATGGCCACGCCTACAGCATGCTGTAGTTGCGAGGCAATGGGAACCGATATGGGGAGCATCCGTACATCTTCGGGAAACTGGCTTCCCAGTTCGTTACCGTACCAGTAGAGATAGACTCGCTCTAGGTCTACACCGCGAGAGAGCCACGCCCCCAATTCTCGAAAGGCCGGAACCAGCCAATCACCTTTCTCCATGGCCGCCGCCGATCCCACCTGGGCCGCTTCTTGCCCAGTGTTTGGTGCATAGGTGAGCATACGACCCTGTCGTTGGAGCTGGAGAGCCTTATTGTCAGCACTTCTGGTCTTGAGCATGAGTTTATACGATTGTAGCCACTCTTCTTCACTTCGATCTGGAACCAGATCGGGCGAGAGAATAGCGCCAGTCTCATCCATGATCTGAAACATTTTTTTCTGTAACGGACCGTACTGTTCAGTTAACATAGCAGCACATCCTTTTCTCAAGTGTATTTATTACCACTTTGGTTATATTTAGTATAGCAAGAACGAGAATCGTTTTCAATGAATTTTTGGGAAATATTTGATGTATTTTGTCCTGATGTACCCTATCCGCGACAAAAGAAGGACCGAAGGCAACCTGGTAAGGTCTCTCCGATCCTTCCTTTTCAAACATACACCCTGTTAGAGCAAGAATGGTGGCACTACTAACAGCAGCATCAAGGTACCAAAGAGCATCATTGCTCGTTGCTGGGCCTGGAGCACTTCTTGCAGGCGTACCTGCGCGATGGCAAAAGCATCGGGTCCAGAGACGATGACGCGATCGATGGGTTCTCCCGCCCGTGCAAACAAACGGGCTCCCGCGTTGCCGTCCACATTGCGCATGATGCTATCGATCAATTGGCCTTCGCGGTAAAAGTCAGCCGTATAGGCAAAGGTCTGAAACCCATTGGGTTCAAGCTCAAATCCGAAAATGGCCACGGGCTTGGATAGATCCATGGTCAGGGATGTTTGCTCCCCAGTAATCAACACGTCTGCAGTCGAACTCTCCGAGAAAGGTGGAGAAGACCAGGTGGCCCACCCATCAGGGACAGGTCCCCTTTTTTCCATGGGTGTACTGAAACGGACCTTGATCTCGCCGTCGGAAATAAAGTCGTGCATGCTTCCAAAGGGTAGGCCGGAGATGTCAATCTTCCTTGTGGCCGCGAGGTATGCTGCATTGGGTTTTGATATCGCGTGCGGGCAGGGTTTCGTGGGCATCACACTTGCTGCAGCCGTGACTGTAGAGGATATTTGTAGATCCGGTGTATTCATCTGACTCATGCTGTACTCACCTCCTATAGGTGCAGTCTGGGTAGCTGAGCTCCTTTGTTACTATGAGTATGCAAGCGAGGCTTCAGAGCCATGACCGACCACTCCCGTTTTTGTCGATGTAGCCCACAACATCCATTTGTCCTCGTGCGGAGACTATGGTAGACTACATGTATCAAGCATTATTCAAGGAGGGATGTACGTTGAGCAAGGAAGAACGTAGAAACAAAGTGTTGGAGCTTTTGAACAAGGCGAAATCCATGGAACTACAGGCGATTCACCAGTACATGCACCAACATTACATCTTGGATGACCGCGATTTTGGCGAACTGGCAGCCAAGGTGAAGCTGATTGCCATCGACGAGATGCGCCATGCTGAAGCCTTTGCCGAGAGAATCATGGAGTTAGGCGGTGAGCCTACCAGTGAGTTGGCCGGTCCTGTGGTAAAAAGACAAGATGTAAAGGACATTTTCCCCTTTGATGCCAATGAAGAAGATGACGCGATCGAGACATACGGAAAGTTTGCCAACATCTGCCGCGAGAACGGTGACACGATTACCGCCAGTCTCTTTGAGCGGATCATCGAACACGAACAAGCACACTTCAACTATTTTGACAATGTCGATAATCACATCAAGACCCTAGGTGATACCTATCTTTCCAACATGGCCGGAACACCTTCGAGTACCGGTCCTGCGAAGGGATTTGCCTATCCTGCCGATGGCGAGTAGGATGTAAGGAACATACAACAAAAGCCCCTGCACAGGGGCTTTTGTTGTTCTTGTTGCGCTAGCGATGACTACCCCATCACTACCTCAACCTGGAAGGTGCGTCCTCCTGAGGCTAGGGGAAGCGTCTTGCCAGTGATCTCTTCACCATTTACTAAGATCTTGACCACACCCTTACTCACTCCGTCGGGGTTTGTAACATGAATGCGGTAGAGATTGCCGCGAAACTCCCGTTCAACGGTGTATTCAGCCCACGTAGGCGGAATACAGGGATCAATACGCAGTCCATCATAGTCGGGATGCACTCCCAAAATCGCCTGGGAAATCGCAACATAGTTCCAGGCCGCGGTCCCTGTAAGCCATGAGTTCTTAGCTTGACCAAAGTTCACAGCGTCCCTTCCCGCGATCATCTGAGCATAAACATAAGGTTCTAAGCGATGCTTTTCAGAGATGTCTTCACGATACGCCGGGCAGATCTTTTTGTACAATTCGAAGGCACGTTCACCACGGCCTAGACATGTCTCGGCAATGATCACCCAAGGATTGTTGTGGCAGAAGATACCCCCGTTTTCTTTATAACCAGGAGGATACGACGAAATCTCTCCAAGTTCGGGATAGTACCTGGTATAGGCTGGTGTATGCAAGACAATGCCGTGTTCGGTCTCCAAATGTTCGGCTACGGAGTCGAGGGCCACCTGGGCTTCTCCGCTTTCGAGCCCAATGCCCGCCATCACGCAAAAACCCTGTGGCTCAATGAAAATCTTCCCCTCTTCGCACTCCTTGCTCCCCACCTTCTCACCCGCTGCATCATAGGCTCTGAGAAACCACTCTCCATCATAACCATGCTGGAGAACGGCCTTCTTCATAGCGTCCATATGACAGGCGGCGGCTTTCGCTTCTTCGGGAAGATTTCTCCTGCGGCAGAGTTCAATGAAGTCCGGCGCGGCATAGACAAAGAGTCCTGCAATAAAGATCGACTCGGCCACGGGTCCCTCCGATGGTCCTGTAGTCTGGAAAGACTCGCCTGGGCTCTCCGAAAAGCAGTTCAGGTTGAGACAGTCGTTCCAGTCGGCACGCCCAATCAAGGGCAAGCCATGGGGCCCTAGGTTATGGACGACATGGTAAAAAGAGCGCTTGAGGTGCTCAAAAAGGCTTGCTGTTTTGTCGGGATCACTGTCGAAGGGTACCTCCTCATCTAGAATCCCAAAATCACCGGTTTCTTTGATATAAGCAGCGGTTCCAAGGATTAACCATAGTGGGTCATCATTAAAGCCTGAGCCAATCGCATTGTTCCCCTTCTTCGTTAAAGGTTGGTATTGATGATATGCACTGCCATCTTCAAACTGGGTCGAGGCAATGTCCAGGATGCGCTGGCGGGCCCGCTCCGGTACTTGATGGACGAAACCCAACAGGTCTTGGTTGGAATCCCGAAAACCCATACCCCTGCCGATTCCTGATTCAAAATAAGAAGCACTGCGGGACATGTTAAAGGTCACCATGCATTGGTAGGGGTTCCAGATGTTGACCATGCGATCGAGTTTCTTATCACCACTTTGGATCCGATACTTTCGCAAGAGATCATTCCAGTGCGATTTGAGCTTGCGTAGGGCTTCTTCAACTTGTACGTCTGTGCTAAACTCGGCGATCATCTGGCTCGCTTTGGTCTTGTTTACCGATCGCACTCCATCATTGTCTATCCATTTTTCTTCTTTGGCGTTTTCCACATAGCCAAGCACGAAGATGAAAGACTTCTCTTCTCCCGGTCCTAAATCAAACCTCAGATGGTGTGATCCCACAGGAGACCAGCCGCTGGCTAAAGAGTCCTTAGCAGAACCACTCCGGACAACTTCCGGATCGTCGAACCCGTTATACATACCCAAGAAACTCTCCCTGTCGGTATCAAAGCCGGCTATATCACTGTTCACGGAGAAAAAAGCATAATGGTTGCGTCTTTCGCGATACTCGGTTGTATGGTAGATGACCGAGCCGTCCACTTCCACCTCACCAATACTTAGGTTGCGCTGAAAGTTGGTCATGTCATCATTAGCATCCCAGAGGCAAAACTCCAGGAAGGAAAACAGCGAAACCGATTTTGCCTGTGACGTCTCGTTCTTGAGCTTAACTTGCATTATTTCCCCAGTGAAAAAAAGTGGGACAAAGAAAAGCTGCTCGACTCTGAGACCACTCCTAACTCCTTGAATCTTGGAATAACCGAGACCATGACGGCACTCATAATAAGAAAGTTCTTTCTTCATTGGTTTGAAGCTTGGGGTCCAGCAGTCTCCCCCGTCATTAATATAAAAGTAGCGTCCACCATCATCCAGTGGCACATTATTATAGCGATAGCGGGTGAGCCGCCTCAAGCGGGCATCTTGATAGAACGAGTAGCCGCCAGCGGTGTTGGAAATCAACCCAAAAAAATCCTGGGATCCCAAATAGTTGATCCACGGATAGGGAGTGTTTGGGGTGGTGATTACGTATTCTCGATTATGGTCATCAAAATACCCAAATTTCATCGCACCGAACCTCTTTTCTATTTTTGGTACTATTCTCCATACACATATTGTGTTCCTTTCGACCATCGGCAAAAAGCAAGTCGCCCCGATAGAACGCTATGCGGAGTGGCTTGCTCTTCATGAACAATAACGAAACTATTGATATCAATTGGGGACCCCGAATCGGCTACTCGATTCCCATCTCTTTAAGAATCACGATCGCTGTCCTGATCGCACCTTCACAGACCTCACGTTTGTCCGCTGCGTATTTCTCTCGAGCCTCGATGTCACGGACATCATACCCGAGCAGATCACGGCAAAGAAGAGTACCCTTACGTTTCGCGTAGGTCTCCATGAACTCGGAGGTAAGCTGTGCTGTTCTGCGTTTAGCCTCCAAATCATTTGCTACGCACTGCCCCTCCCTGAGCCCGATCACCATAACGGCCCCGGTCACAGCTCCACACACTTCGCCGCAGCGCATTCCTCCTCCAAATCCCGAAGCCAGTCTGAGTGCTAGTTTGGCTTCCTCTTTGTCAGCAAGGGCACCAACAACGGACTGGGCGCAGTTAAATCCTCCACCGAACAATCCAAACGCAAGGTCTATTGTACTCACTATGGACTCCCTCTCTTTCCGCTCGAATCTCGTTACATCATAGTTCCCTCTTTCGGTGGATATTTCCTGCACATTATGGGACCGCCGTCCTATAGCATGTTTTTTCGGGACGAATAGTCTGAATCAAGAGATTGATGCGGTTTCTGTCAGTCCAACGCGCAAAAGGAGCTACTCCCATGTGGTTTTGCGAAGGAACTCTTGGTCAAAGTAAATGGTGCCATGAAGTTCTGCTCGTTGGCGAAGAAAACGCGACTCTTGTCTCAAGAATACGGGATCGCCATCCTATAGCGTGTTTCAAGCAGCGACATATTCTGAATCAAGAGACTGACAAAGCTAGCATCAGTCCAACGTCCGAAAGGAGATGTTCAAATGGGTTTCCTCACCAATCAGTTAACGCAACAGAACTTCCAGGACCATCTGCTGAAAACCTTAAAGGTAATATGCCAAGAAGACGTACAACAACCTGACAACGCAGTGACCGTCACTTTGGAAGCAGCTCCCACCGAACCCGTCACCGCCACAATCACTCCCCTTTCCTTTGAGGCCATCGTCGACCAGGATAAAGTGTTTAACACCTGGATACTGGAGGTCACGATCACAGATGCAACAGGAGCTGCAGAAACATTTGAAGTGACCTATCAAGAAGACGCTGTCGTATGTCCGTTCGATCTCACGCAATGGCCTGGGCAGACGATTGTGCAGAAGCACGATGTTGAGTTCAGAATCATTGGTGATCCGATCGTCGTTGACACCGATGTCACCGTTAATTTCGTGATCAACTACTGCCTCGTTGTGGCCAAAGAAGTGCTTGTCAAGGTCAATGGCGCTATCCTATTCTGCTAACCGGTCTCGAAAGCCTCCGCAAGGAGGCTTTTTTCATGCCCAAAATCTAGGAACGAGCTCCTATAGCACAATTTTCCTAAGGACATATCTTTGAAGTAGGAGGCAACTCCCAACTTAACTGATAGGGGAGGAACGTTATGGCAAACTTTGATTTGCTTGAAGCACAGATCCAGGATCGACGAATAAAAGTCCCCATGGTAATCGACAAGGACTGTTGCGTGCAAGTAATCGGGCGAAAAGAGATTGAAGGTCCAGCGAATCTGGCCTTCGTCGACGGGCATTTTGAGTCTTGTGGGGAGAAAGTCAAAGTGGATTTGGCGCTCAGCAGTCAACATCCTGAATGGCTGAGTACAACAATTCTTCCAGGCAAAGTACTCAACACGGGGGTCGTGTATGTAGACCTGATCATCACATCCAAGACGGGTGTGCGACTGGCTACCAAAACTAACATTCCCATCCTGTGGCATGATGTGTTGCCCAGTCCCGGAGCAGAACCTGGGGATATTGTCCAAAAGCATGACTTCCACGTTGAAGGATTCGAAAAGGTCTCTGCTTACTGTGATTGCGACAACAAACTTCGCTTACTCCTAGCTGTGGTCGTGCGCTACTGTGTCGTTGTGGCCAGTGAACGTATCTTGCGCGTTGAAGCAGCCGAAACATTTTGCTGAGTTTGAGTACTCTAGAAGGTGGTGAGATAAAGTGGGAAAGCCTAAGAAGCGTTCTGTCAAAGCCCTGGTGGTCAAGGCGGAACGAACTGTTCAGAAAGTAGGAACAATCCAGGTTTGTGCACCTGTGGGCGTGAACATTGATAGCAAGACCGGAGAGCTCCTGACTCCAGTTGAACTCAAACTCCTTGGTGAGCCAGTATTCACCCCAACGGTGGTTCCCTGTAAACTGATCAATCACGGCTTGCAGAAAGCTTGCCTCATTGTAAAGCGAGCTCGGCCTTCGAACTGTGATTATGTGGTAACATCCAAGGTTGATCTCGACATCCCTATCTTTGGCATGCATGACATACCTGACATTCAACCAGGAGACCATGTCCAGGAGAAGGCCGAAGTTGAGTCCATTGATATCCGCGGCATCCGCGACCCCAACGCCAACGAGTGTGGAGCCGGAAAAATCCTGATCATCAAGATAGTCTACAAGGTTGAGGTCTGCGTAGCCCGAGAGGAAACGATCTGCATTTCGGATCATTGCCCGGGAAAGAACGAAGAGTGCTGGATCCAGGAGGGCGGTTTTCAGGACATTGTGAACAAGAACAACATCAATATCGTCGTTAACCCGTTTCAGCCGGGCAGCAAGAAGTTCGTCTAGGGAAGTCACCTCCAGGACTTCCAGGGGCATAGAAAGGAGGGTGTACCATGCCAAGGATTAAGACGAATGTTATTATTGCAGAGATCGAGGCCTCAAAGATCGCTAGTCTCGACTTGAAGGCCCCCATTGGCGTCGGGGTGGATCTGGATACCGGAGAACTGACGGAGACAGTAAAGGTGGAGCCCGACCGCGATCCAGTCTTGAAATACTCCATTATCCCAGGCAAGTTAATCAACGTGGGGTTTCTTAGAGCAAGACTCACCGTTGAGCGGGATGACGTGGAAACGACCATCTACCTGCCCATCTACTCGGTCACCAATATTGAAGGCATTCAGCCAGGAGACCATGTCGTTGAAGTGACCGAGCTGGAGCATTTATCTGTCAGTGGATTGCCAGATGTGGTACCCATGGGCGGTTCTGGATACAAAGTAAAGATTCTCATTCGGGCGCTCCTGAAGGCGCAGATCACAGTGACCAGAGAGGAGATTGTCTCTCTGCCGGAAGAAGCAGTCTCAAAGCCAGCACCCCGCTCAGACCGCGCAGCGAGATGGGAAAAAGCCCCCTACCACAGAGCAGGATCTCCAGCCCGGTCAAGTGGAGAGATATGGCACAAGTTCTGGGCACCGCAGAAGCGTTGACGGCAAGACGCGTGATGGTTCCTAACGCTCTACTACGTAGGCGAAAGGAACCATCTGGTTTTGCTTGAGACATGTGACCTACCAGCGGTCATGTCTGATCTTGTGACCATCAATCGTGATATTAATGTTGTTGATGTTCACGAGTCTGTTCTTGCTGGTTTTCGGAGGTCTAGGCCGGCAGCACCCCGGACACACCACATCTATCTTTATATTGTTCACGTTCTTTAGTTCATTTTCACTTTCGCCATGATCATGATAGCCAGGGTGGTAGTAATGACATGGCTGAAGATACCCTCTATGACCCATTTGTTTCACCTCCAATATGCCATCCTGTTTCGGTTCTACCATAACGTATGCAGGGCAGGCTGGGGGCGAACTAAGCTTGGATTCCTAAAATTGGTCGACTAGGGGCGAACCAGCGGGATTCTTCTGTGCAAGTCGCGCAGTTTCAGCCCATTGTGTTTGATCGCTCGGCGCCAACTGTACTCCACCGCGACTTTGTACGCTACTCTGGGAAAGTCTGGACTAACGAAGAGATCAGGTCCCGAGAGTTGTCTAGTGATGTTCAGACCCATTGCGGTCATGGCCCCTCCAAGGTCTCGAAAGGGCCATTTGCCCAAGGGGGTGTTTCGGAACGTACTAAAGGCTCCGCCAGCTCCTATACCCATCCCCTGGCCCCACTTAAGCCCTGCTCTTTCACACCAATTGCGAAGAATGTCTAGCGTCACCCGGGTCTGATCCGCTTCATAAAAGCCGCAGTTCACTAAGGCATACACCGAGGGTCTTGATTTTACCTGTAGTGAAAAAACCCGTTCCAGTTCCATGAGCCAGCGGATCATGTGAGAAGGAACCCCATCAACGTAGAGGGGAAAGGCGATTAGTAGAACCTGGCTGGAAAGAACCTCCCCAAGAACCGTTGGATCGATGTAGGGCGTTTTCAGAGAGAAATGCCTGCGTTCATACTGTTCCTTGGGGAGTAGTTCTTCCATGAAATCTAAAATCATCCTAGAGGCACTGCGTTCACCTCTGGGGCTACCATTGAGCAATGCAGTTTTGATCACTTACTACGCCCTCCCCTTCAAGTTTACGGTACTCTCGACAAAGCGCACCCCATCGAGGGGGCAACCCATGTTGATGCTATTGGCCTTTAGGAGCCTTAGGGCCGTTTCTCGTTCATTCTCGGTGATCCCCTCCCCATAGAACCACACAGATATCCTGAAAGGGCGATCATAGCGAAGCCGGTGGTGTGTTTGTCCTTCTCTCATGCGAAGGTCTGGGTGGACATAAGAGATACTGCGGTCTAGAACGTTCTTAACAAAGGGACTAAAACCCCCGTAGACGCATCGACTCACAATGTGTAACTGGGTACAAGCCCCCAAGAGAGCACCCATATCACTATACTTGTCTTTGATGACGCAAGACCCTGGATCCTTGGTCCAGCATCCAAAACATCCCACGCAATGCCTGATCGTCCCATCGTCCGACACCACAACTGTTTCTGTAGCATAGGTGGACTCCAACCGCTTGGCTTCCTCCGCCCCAAGATCGTGGATCAGTAGGATCATCCTCTCGCCTCCTCGATGTTTCCCGCGATATCCTATTGTTCCCACTTTGCGCGATTTTATCTGGAACCGTGCACAAAAAAGCCCCCGCGTTTTCGGGGGCCATTATTGGAGACGGTCCTATGCGCTAACTCGCACAGTTCGGAAGCCTAAAACTGCTATCGCAGCACGACTATGATCGAGGCACAGACTCCAATTTTTGCAGAGCCAGCTCCTCGGCTACGGGTTTACTGTAGAGGTAGCCTTGCATAATATCGCATCCCACTTCAGCCAGGTATGTTCTCTGTTCTTCATACTCCACGCCCTCAGCCACCACGATCAGACCGAGCTTGTGGCACATGGCGATCAGTTCCTGGATGATCTGTTTTTGACCATCCTTAACGAGGATCTTGTCAATGAAGCTCTTGTCAATCTTAATGACATCAACGGGCAGTTCTCCCATGCGGGAGAGGGCCGAATATCCCGTGCCGAAGTCATCAAGGGCAATGGTGAGTCCGAGATCCTGCAAGGGCTGCAGTTTGGAGTGAACATCATCAAAGTCCTCAATCAACACAGATTCGGTGATTTCCAGTTGCAGGTTCTTGGGGTCAATGCCCGACTTGGCCACGACCTCCTCTACCTTTCTGACAAAATCCTCCTGCAGGAGCTGGACTACAGAAATGTTGACGGCAACATAGAGATCGCTGTATCCTTCCCCAGTTAGTTTTTTGATAAACTGGCAGGCTTCGTCCAGAACCCAGTAACCGAGGGGAATGATCATTTCTTGCCGTTCTGCAATGGAGATGAACTCTAGAGGTGAGACCCGACCCAAGGCCGGAGAGGTCATCCTGGAGAGAGCCTCGAACCCTACGATCCGATTGGTAGCCAAAGCCACCTTGGGCTGGTATTCGAGATAAAACGTACCCGATTGGGGTTTGGAGAGAAACTCCGACATCTCCAGGGCAATGATCTCTTCTCGCCTAAGTTTTTCTTCCATTTCTTCATCGAAGAAGGCAAACTTTGCTCCATGTTGATCCCGTTCAAGATAATGGATAGCCATGGAGGCTCGGCGTAGCACATCAATGGTCTGTAACTCAGGCTCGAGTTCGACCATGCCGATTCGAATCTCAATGGGCCGGACGAAACTATCCAAGGAGGAACCCAGATCGCGACGGATGTCTTCGGCCAAGGAACAAAGCTCATCCTTACTTCGATAGTTCTCAACGAAAAGAACAAAGCCATCATCGGCGAAGCGGTACAGCTGACGTCCACCAATGGCAAAGGTCTCCAACCTGGTAGCCAGTTCTGTCATGACTCGATCTCCCACATCAAGCCCATAGGTAGAATTGATCATGTTGATGTTGTGACCATGAATCATGACAATGGCTTTGCTCGTTTGGAACGATTGTCCTAAGGCCTCATCGAGCACTTGTTGGAGATGTGCCTTGTTAGGTAGACCCGTCAAGGCATCGTGAAACGCCACAGAGATAATTCTCTTGTGATGTCGGTAATTCGAGAGCATGATATAAAGGAAACTCAGGAACACGATAACACTGACTACAATACCCACCATCATGGCGGTCCGTGCCAGGGCCGTGGCTTCATCTGTAGTCTTAGCCACAACCAAAGTCCCTCCATACTCTTCACCCACAAAAATGGGAATAAAGATTTCGTAGATTTCCCGGTTCAGCCCCTCCACATGGCGACGCAGTGAATGAACAGTCTTGGATTCTATGGTTTGGAGGATCTCGTGATTGTCCAACTGAAAATCCAGGTCGTTAGGGGTGCAGCAAATCGTCACCTCAAGGTCAGGGCTGACAAAGTAGACATGATCTACAAGTTCAAATCCCACCATATCCTGCAGGAGCTGTCCAATTTCAAAGGGTGCGAGGAACATCTCCACCACGGCCGCCTGTACTCCCACTTGAATAAAGCGCCCATCATCTAATCGATAATAGCCATACTTGTGATACTCGTCAGATTCGCTATCCTTGCGGATTTCCTCAATATGAGACGTACGACCGCTTATCATGAAATTATGTACGGGGTGTCCAGGAGTGGCCTGCCAGCCTAGATAGACGTCACGGGTGGAGAACTCAATCTCTCCAGATGGGTTGTAGAAGTAGATATCGTCTATGGCAAGAGTGTCCGCAAGATCAGCGAGTGTTTCGTTAGTGATTTGCTCGGAGTAAAGTGCGATCGTTCGAATGGCACTCAGAAGTCTTCGCTCCAACATGTCGTTAATGATCCGAGCGGCTTCAGCAGTCTTGGTTAGACCGTGGGAATAGACGCTGGCATAGTTGATGTACTGTGCTTCCAATGACGTGTAAAAGTAATTTTCGATGGAACGGACCAAAAAGTAGTCTGCGATGAAGAATACCAACACAACCAAGACAATAATCAAAATGTACGGTCGGAAACGGATCGTCTTTTTCATCCTCTCACCTCACCTGTGAAGACATTGTGGATTACATCCTGGACTGCAACGTTTGGCTTCTTAGACAAAAAAGCACTCAGCAAAGACGTATCCCTGCCGGAGTGCTTGTTTCATGAGCCCACCTCGTTCCAATCATGTTGACTTATTCCTGGCTATTCTGCATGAACAAGCCAAAATCCTTTATCAACCTAGCTGATTGTTGTACATATCAGGCATTATTGAGATTATTTGATGCTACTAACCCGCCAGGTATAGAGCCTCCACAAGGGCCGCACCAACGAGACATAAGAAGGCGACAAGTCCAAGAATCTTCTCCTCCCGCGAGAACCTGAGGTCCCGCAGTCTGTTCACTTCGCTCCACTGCTTAGCAGGAAAACGCTCCGCTACCAGACAAGACTTGGTGATCGTCACCCCACAGGCCACCGCATAGGCCGTCGTCTCCCACAGTCCCACTCGGAAGAATTGTGCGTTGGCCGCTGCAACGCTCACAAAGGGAGCCTCAAATCCGTTCGTACCGGCCAACCATCCAATGGCGATCCCCTGCATGGCTAAGGCCAAGAGGCCAGGCGTAACCGGTCCAAACCGAACAAAGAGATTCCCCGCCACAATCAACGCTATTACCAAGGCGTTTCTGCCAACGATATAAAGTGTAGTCGTGAACCATCCCCCTACGGCAGCCGACGAGGGGTCTACTGTTTGAACATCTACCCAGGCGGTGGGCTCAAAGAGATAACCGATCCCGAAAGAAGCCCAGAGTAACACCTGGAGAATAAGCCAGATTACCGCTGTACGTTTGTATGCGCTAACTTGATCAATTTGAAGCTTTGCTAATGACAACTTGTCACCCGCCCTCTGACACGTTTTATCTTGATAGTTGATCAATCATTCTCCCTTGACTTTGTCAATTCCTCCCAAAGGAAGGCCGGAGTAAGTGACCTGATTAACAATAATTGACAGTCATGGACGAAACCTGTATGATAGCTTATGGTCAACCGTGGGGGGACAATTTTGACTTGTGGGGTGCACGTGAGTAATGCATGAAGTGTTGAGTCAAGAACTGTTTACACAGGCGAAGGAAATCAAACCGGGCGATCATCTGGTGGCCCTTTACAGCGTGGAACGGGAGATTGCCGATTATGTGTCGGCGTACATCCAATCAGCCCTGGCCCAAGAGGCCAGATGCATTTATATCGCAGGAGATCTGGACACGTCGGAGGTACTCAGACCGTTCAACACGTCGGTAAAAAATGGGGATCTTGTTGTCCTGGATCATGCGGAGATCTACTCTAAAGAGGGGCGATTTTCGCCCGACAAACTCATCGAAACAATCATAGACTTAGCCAAGACTGCGCTCCGCGATGGCTACACATCACTCGCCATCACAGGTGAGTTGAGCTGGCTCGTCAACTACGATGACGCGGAAGAACAGATCGTGGAGTATGAATGGAAGTTAAATGAACGTGTATTTGACAAGTACCCGGTTTCGGCGTTGTGCCGTTATAACATTAGGAAATTCTCGGATACGGTGATTCGGAACGTCATTCAACTGCATCCCTTTATCCTGTGGCAAAACAAGATTCACGAGAATCCCTACTATATACCGCCAGAGGGTTTTAAGGATAACGCCCTCGCTCAA
>Ga0265293_10000951_pt1 | contig 66168 bp, 43 predicted proteins | sample Munlanlewell138R_FD_192505 | JGI IMG/M metagenome (GOLD analysis project Ga0265293, IMG submission 192505) | Leachate microbial communities from a municipal landfill in Southern Ontario, Canada - Leachate well 138R | ecosystem: Engineered > Solid waste > Landfill > Unclassified | place: Canada... | reverse complement strand
CACAGCATATAAAGGCATTGCGTTATACCCAACCTTGCATAGTTTTCCGCTGTTTTTTAGCGCGTGGGAGGATAGCTTCGCACACACTTGATTTTTGCTAGCTTTTCATCAAGGAAAAGCGAAATAATATCTTCAGCAAGACCTGCTAACTTTTTTATCAACGACAATTGTATTTTACGAACAAAAACTGTTAGCAAACTGATTATCTGATAATGGGTCAGGATATCTGAATTTATTACTTTTCTGATGGGAAACTCCTACGGAGTTTTGAAGAAAGTTTTGCACGCTAACCCCTGGATAAATCCGAGGGTTAAGCACAGGATACGCCTACGGCGTAAAAAGCCGATAATGCCAAAACTTGGAAGTCTTTTGTCTAACTCTTGTTTTTTTGTTGACCATGACTGGAAAATTTCATGGATATTTTGGGTATAAGCAAACTGACGGTATTTTAAAATGTAAACCGATGAATTCCAACCGGATAGTCAGCATCTATGACTTCCATAATACGTTGGTAATCTCGATCGGTGTGCACAAAGTCAAGCTCATTGGTGTCTAAAATCAAAACCCGCATATCGCGCTGTTGCTTGATATAGTCAAAATAGCCTGCTTGAATACTTTCTAAATACTCATCTTTGATTTTTTGTTCGTAAGAGCGTCCGCGCAGGCGAATGTTTTGTTGCAAGCGGTTTACATCTAAATATAAATACACGAAAAGGTCCGGTTTTGGCAGGCTGCCGCTGATGAAATTGAAGAAGCGTGTGAACAATGCCAGCTCGTCTATTGGCAGCGTTTTTTGAGCAAAGATGAGCGATTTGGGAAAGAAATAGTCTGAAATGGTGAAATTACTAAACAAATCGGGACTGCTGAGCTGCTCTTTCAATTGTTGAAAACGGGAGGCCATGAACGACATCTCCAGTGGGAAGGCGTACTTTTCTTGATCTTCGTAAAATTTGGGTAGAAAGGCGTTGTCTTCAAACTGCTCCAGGATTAATTTGCCGTTAAACTCATTGGAAATACGCTGTGCCAGCGAGGTTTTCCCCGCGCCAATCGTGCCTTCTATTGTGATGAAATTGTATCGCATACAGCCAACAAAGATACACCAGAATTTAATTAGTCGGCAGTATTATCGAGACGTCTTACCACAGATTCGTCCGTAAGTTGTTGAAGTAATTCAAGCTGTGATTTTTGCAATACCGGATGAATAAATTCCGGTGCAATTTCGCATAGGGGCATAAGTGTAAACTTGCGCAAGTGAAGGCGTGGATGTGGAAGCTCAAGCCTTGTTGTAGTGATTACCTGATGGCCGAAATAAAGCAAATCAATATCAATAATTCTTGAGCCATAATGCTCCGTGGTTCGGGTTCTGCCCATGCGGGTTTCTATGGTAAGTAGCCTGTCGAGTAGTTGGTCAGCTGTGTAATCGATTTCTATTTCGAGAACTTGATTCAAAAACCAATCGTCAGACTTAAACCCCCAGGGCGCTGTTTCATAAAGCTGTGAAGTCGATAAAATATTGCCGCATTGTTGTTTAATCGCTTTTCGTGCCTGTGCTAAAAAAGCTTTCCGGTCTCCAAGATTGGAGCCAAGCAGGATAAAGATATTTTTTTGCATGGTAGTTTATCAGTGAGAGACAGCTGCTGAATTATATCGAGGCTGTGCGTAGCTGCCATCGTATAGACGCATTAAAATGGAGTTAATTTTGTGATAATAAAGAGGATCGCTGGCCCAATTTCCGGTAAGCATATTAAGACTTTGTGCCGATCCTCTTTTAACAAAACGAAAACGGCTGTCGACCAGTTTATGGTTTAGACTATCTGTTGATCCATAGGCTTTTAGATGCTGAATATGTGCCCTCACACCTTCTTGCGGATTGGCGAAAAATAAGCCGGACTCCGCATTGCCGGTTGCACCAAGGCCACAATAGTTAAACTGTTCCCGACTTACATCGCCGGTATATTTTAAATAACCTGTTTCCAGACACATCTGGCCAAAGGCAATATCGTGATTGACGCCTTCAGCGAGGGATTCTTCCAGGTATAATTGGGTTAACTGCCTGGCTTCTTGTAGATCAAGTTTTTGATTATGTAGCCATAAAAAACTTAGCATACGCTCCATACTTAGCTGTCCGGTATCCATAATTTTTTCACGAATGCTGAAATCGCTGAAGTTGGAGATAAGTGTTTTTTCGGAAAAGTTTTTTAAAAGTGCAGGCATTGCTACCGGAAATAGCTCGTCAGCATAAAAAAATGATAAATTATCACTTGAAACATTGTAGGAAAGCTCCACAAGGGAGTTGTTTGCACTGTCCAATGCAATCACTTCGGGTCTGCCCGCTGTGCCAATGTTCAGGCTTAAAAAACTGAGCAAGACCAATAGCAATACGAACTTTTGTGGATGTAGTATATTTTGTGACTGCATAATTCTATAAGAATTCCAATAAGTTTACAAAGATGATACATTGTATGTTGCAAAATGAATTTGTTTCTGATTTTTTTTCACATAAATTTGTTGATAATTAATTCAGTTAAAAATGTTTCTCATTGAACCACTAACTGAGCCGCGAACTTGTACGATAGTGAACAATTGTTGTACTGTTTCGTTCAGTTTTTGACGGTTGATGGCAAAAGTTTTCGGCTTTAAAACGTTTAAAATAAGCCTGTTGCAATTTATAGCATAATTTATGATAACAATAAGTTTTTATCCACAAACACACATTTAAACAGTACGACTATGAAACAATTTTTCAAGTTTATGTTTGCCTCTTTCGTAGGCACACTTTTAACCCTTTTGCTCCTGTTATTTATACTGGTAGGTACTATCAGTGCATTGGTTTCAATGGCTGATAGCGAGCAGGTAAAGCTAAAGCCGCAGACTATTTTGGTGGCGAAATTCGACAAGCCTATCCTGGATCGCAGTCCGAAAAACCCCTTCGAAAATTTCGATTTTGCGAACTTCAAACCCATTCAAATGTTAGGATTAGACGATATTTTGAAGAATATCGAGAAAGCGGAAGCCGATCCGAATATTGAAGGTATTTACCTTGATCTGTCTGAGATTGGCGCTGGTATGGCTACTATTCAGGAAATCCGCCAGAAACTGATTCAGTTTAAGGCTTCCGGAAAATTTGTCTTTGCTTATTCCGAGGCATATAGTCAGGGTGCATATTATATGGCCAGTGTTGCCGATCAGGTTTACCTCAATCCCGAAGGTGGAGTGATGTTCAAAGGCTTAATGTCTCAAATTGCTTTCCTGAAAGGAACCCTTGAAAAACTGGAAGTGGAAGCGCAGATTATTCGCGGCCCCGACAACAAATTTAAAAGTGCGGTTGAGCCTTTGATGTACGACAAAATGAGTGAAGCCAACCGCGAACAGATGGAAACATTACTCAATTCGGCCTGGAGCGAAATGCTTGCTGGCATTAGCCAAAGCCGTGGTATTGAGGTGCTTGAGCTGAATCGTATTGCCGATGAATTGCTGCTTGAGAATGCTGAAAAAGCTTTGGAACATCGCATAGTCGATAAGCTGGTGTATAAAGATGAGATGTTGACGATTTTGCGCGAAAAACTTGGCACTGCCGAAGACGATAAAATCCAATCGGTGAGCATTGCAAAATACACCAACGCCAAAGTGGGCGAAGGAAAAACGCTCAGCCGCAATAAGTTAGCTGTTATTTATGCCATTGGCGAAATCAGTGGTGGCGAAGGTTCAGAATCGGCCATTGGTTCCGAAGGTATCTCGCGTGCCATTCGCAAAGCCCGCGAAGACGACAAAGTGAAAGCCATCGTGATGCGTGTTAACTCACCTGGCGGAAGTGCGTTGGCTTCCGAAACCATCAGGCGCGAAGTAGAATTGGCCAAAGCCGAAAAACCTTTTATCGTTTCTATGGGCGATGTGGCTGCTTCTGGTGGTTATTGGATTTCGACCAATGCCGATTATATTTTTGCCGAACCTAACACCATAACCGGTTCTATTGGCGTGTTTGGCGTGATTCCCTATATGGGAAAAATGTTTGAAAATAAGTTGGGAATAACCTTTGACAAAGCCATGACCAATGATAATGCGGACTTTATCGATGTGATGGAACCACTTAGCTCCTTTCAGCGTAAAAAAATTCAGGATGGCGTAGTAGAAATTTATAACGACTTTACGAAATTGGTTGCTGATAGCCGCAACTTGCGCCAAACTTATGTGGATAGCATTGGTCAGGGCCGCGTGTGGACAGGAAAAGATGCGCTTGAAATTGGTTTGGTTGATGGCTTAGGCGGCATTGAAGATGCTATTCAAATGGCAGCCGAGAAAGCAAGCCTGGGCGATGACTACCGCTTGTATGGTCTGCCCGAGCAGAAAGATCCTTTCCAACAAATTATTGAAGAAATGTCAGGACAAACGCGCGCCAGAACCATGCTCAAACAAGAGCTTGGAACTTATTATTCTTACTTAGAATATATGGAGAAAATGGCTAATATGAAAGGCGTTCAAGCCAGGTTGCCATTCTATTTTACGATTGAATAGGTTTTTGAAAAACCTTGAAATAAAAAAGCAGTGTGGGTTTCCGCACTGCTTTTTTAATATCCTGAACCATGACGTTTTTTGTAGAAATAGCCACAGCATGTTATTTTATGTTGTGGTTTTAATGTCAAGTTTTATTTTTTCACCCACTTCCCGCTTTGCAGGATTCCAGTTTCGTTGAAAACGCGATAGAAATAAATACCTGCAGCCAATTTATCAGGGAACAAAACCATAGGGCTATGTCGGATTTCTTCGTGCATACACACTTTTCCCTGGCCATCAACAATTTCTATTTCAGCACCTTCCATGCCAGGTAAAATCTCAATAACCATTCGTTCGTTTCCGGGGTTGGGGTAAAGTTTTATGGTATTATATACCGGTGAATCATTGATTTTTACATAAATAACTTGATTTTCATAAGCTCCAATATCCACGCGACCACCAAAAACACGCGGGTTACCGGCCAAATCAAAAGCAGGCAGGTTGAGGCCTGTAGTATCGGGTGTGCCGCTATTGATTGCCGGCGAATCGTCTAATAAGGACCAGTCATATTCCCAGCCGTTATAATCGAGGCCATAACCGGGTGCAGGATTAGCAAATAAGGGGTCTTCCTTAATGATATTTTCCCCATCAATACGAGCTTCCCATACCAAACAATTTTGTACATCCGGAGGCAATGACAACCAAACAAGGGCTAAGTCATCTTCGGCAATATTTTCACTGAAATTATTCCACAAAATATTATTATAGAAATGCAATTGTCTTGAATAACTACTAACCCCGGGTATCCCGGTATTATTGTAATAATTGTTTGCAATAGTATTATTATAAGCAAAATGTTCACTCTGTAACAAACCAAAACTTAATGTTGATATATTGAAGTTATTTGTAAATACATTATTAACAACAGATGATTTTATGTTGTGAAGTGCAAGTGTAGTTAAGGACTTATTGTTGAAAAAATAGTTGTTTCTTATTGAAAATTGAGTTTCAGGAGGGCCGGGTGAGGTTATATATAGTGCTGCACCATGGCTAAAAATACTACCTGTCGAAGTTACTGACCAGGCCATATTGCGCTTAAAAACACAATGTTCAATCAGTAAGTTGTATATATAATCGTAATAGTAAATGGCACCTCCCTCAACCAAGACCTTATTCTGCGTAAAATCACAGTTAGTGATAATAAGATCATGAGCATTCCTGCAATATATGGCACCTCCACTTGTTCGGGCATAATTATTGTAAAAATTACAATTGCCGAACGTAATATTTTGATATTCGGTAATCCTAAAAGCCCCTCCCTGGTTGCCTTCCAAGTTATCAGAATTCCCCTCAGAGCCAAACCACGAACCCGGCACATTTGCCTTACCGTATTCGAAAGTACAATGTTTAAAATGAGCTTCTCCATTGGGGTTGTCAAGTAAATGAAAGCCGTGCCAGCCGCCAGCAATAGTGGCCGAATCGCACAAGCCTGTTGTATCGGCCGCAGTGAAAAGAATTGGATTTTCATACGTTCCTTCGGCGATAATATTTCCCCTGATTTCTATTTTATAGGGGCCTGTGGCAGTTACTATCGTTCCCGGAAGCACTTTCAAGGTTTGTTGCTGGGTGAAAAACTGATCGGCATTCAATTCGATATTACCTGACCATATTATGGTGTCGGTCTGAGCTTGGAGAAGCGGAGAAGCAATAGTTAAGAAAGGTAGGAAAAGAAGTAGTGTTATATATTTTTTCATAATAGGTGAATTGAAAAGTATAAACCTAATCGTTAAAAACTCGTTTTTATTAAAAAGTTTGGTTGTCGGCTACATGAAGGAAACCTCATGTAGCCTAGGTATTACGAATTTATTCTTGCCAAGTATGAAGATGTATTTGGTGGTAAAATAGAGAACAAGATTGTAAAGGGCTATCAGAAGATAACTGTAACAAACGGAAATCCTTAATAGGGAGGGGGGCTAAGTCGCTTATTATCAATAATATACGTCATAAAGAGTTGAGTGCTAAAGGTGAACTTTGATTGTTAATTCTTTGCCAAATATAAAAAGGATTTTTGAATAAATAAGCAATTCAAAAAAACTTTTATTTTTTAAAAATTAAGCCACAGACTTGCAGAAAACATTGTAAATGAATGGCACAAACCCATCGTTCATCATTTATCTTTTCACCCATTTCCCACTTTGCAGGATTCCAGTTTCGTTGTAAACGCGGTAGAAATAAATACCAGCAACCAAATTATGGGGATACAACACCATTGGGCTATGCTGAATTTCTTCGTGCATACACACTTTTCCCTGGCTATCAACAATCTCTATTTCAGCACCTTCCATGCCGGGTAGAATTTCGATAACCATTCGTTCGTTTCCAGGGTTGGGATAAAGTTTGATGGTATTATATACCGGTGAATCATTGATCTTTACCCAAATGTTTTGGTTTTCATAAGCTCCTATATCCACACGCCCACCAAAAACACGCGGGTTACCGGCCAAATCAAAAGCAGGCAGGTTGAGGCCTGTGGTATCGGGTGTACCGGTATTGATGGCTGGCGAATCGTCTAATAAGGACCAGTCGTATTCCCAACCATTATAATCAGGGCCATAACCGGGTGCAGGATTCGCAAATAAGGGGTCTTTTTTAATTGTATTTTCGCCATCAATACGGCCTTCCCACACTAAACAGTTTTGTACATCAGGAGGCAATGACAACCAAACAAGCGCTAAATCATCTTCCGCAATATCTTCACTGAAATTATTCCACAAAATATTATTATAGAAATGTAATTGCCTCGAATAACTAACAACCCCCGGTATCCCAGTATTATTGTAATAATTGTTTGCAATAATATTATTATAAGCAAAATGCTCACTCTGTAACATACTGAATATTACCACTATTCTACTGAAATTATTTGTAAATAAATTATTAACAACAAATGATTTTCTGTTGGCAAGTGATAATATAGATAAAGAAGTATTGTTGTAAAAATAGTTGTTTTTTATCAAAAATTGAGTTTCAGGAGGACCCGGTGATGATATATACAACGTTGCCCCATTGCTAAAAATACTACCTGTCGAAGTTACTGACCAGGCCATATTGCGTTTAAAAACACAATGTTCAATCAGTAAATTGTAAATATATTCATAATAATAAATAGCACCACCATCAACCAAAACTTTGTTATGCGTAAAATCACAGTTAGTGAAAATAAGGTCATGTGCATTTCTGCAATACATGGCACCTCCTTTTGTTCGGGCATAATTATTGTAAAAATTACAATGGTCAAACGTAATATTTTGATATTCGGTAATTCTAAAAGCACCTCCCTGATTACCTTCCAAATTATCAATATCACCCTGATCTTCAAACCACGACCCAGGTATATTTGCCTTACCATATTCGAAAGTACAATATTTGAAATGAGCTTCTCCATTTGGGTTATCAAGCAAATGAATGCCATGCCAACCACCGGCAACGGATGCCGAATCGTACAAGCCTGTTGTATCTGCCGCAGTGAAAAGAATTGGATTTTCGAAAGTTCCTTCGACAATAATATTTCCCCTGATTTCAATTTTATAGGGGCCTGTGGCAGTTACTATCGTTCCCGGAAGCACTTTCAAGGTTTGTTGCTGAGTGAAAAACTGATCGGCATTTAGTTCAATATTGCCTGACCATATTATGGTGTCGGTTTGAGCTTGGAGAAGCGGAGAAGCAATAGTTAAGAAAGGTAGGAAAAGAAGTAGTGTTATATATTTTTTCATAATAGGTGAATTGAAAAGTATAAACCTAATCGTTAAAAACTCGTTTTTATTTAATTTATACATTGGTTGTCAGCTACATAAAGAAACCCTCATGTAGCCTAAATATTACGAATTTATTTTTGCCAAGTTTGAAGATGTATTTGGTAGTAAAAAAGAGGACAAGATTGTAAAGGGCTGTGAGAAGATAAACGCAATAAACAGCAAGCCTTAGTAGGGGGGGGTAAATCGCTTATTATCAATCATATACGCCATAAAAGTTAGGTGCTAAAGGTGGAACCTTGGTTGTTAATTTTCGGTAAATATAAAAAGTTTTTTTGAATAAATAGAAAATTGGAAGAACCTTTTTATTTTTTAAACTTATACGCTCTGCACAGCAAAAGCCTGTAAGGCTTCCCTGTGCATAACGCCCGGATTTATCCGGGTGGAAAACAGCAAACTAAAACCTAAGACCCCAGCGGGGTCTCCCATTCTCACCTTTTCACCCACTTCCCACTTTGCAGGATTCCAGTTTCGTTGTAAACGCGGTAGAAATAAATACCAGCAACCAAATTATGGGGATACAACACCATAGGGCTATGCTGAATTTCTTCGTGCATACACACTTTTCCCTGGCTATCAACAATTTCTATTTCAGCACCTTCCATGCCGGAAAGAATTTCGATAACCATTCGTTCGTTTCCGGGATTAGGATAAAGTTTTACGGTATTATATACCGGTGAATCATTGATCTTTACCCAAACGTTTTGGTTTTCATAAGCTCCAATATCCACACGCCCACCAAAAACACGTGGGTTGCCAAGAATATCTGTCTCGGGCAGGTTGAGGCCGGTGGTATCCGGCGTGCCACTATTGATAGCAGGTGAATCATCTAACAGTGACCAATCGGCAGCAGTTCCATCATATTCTGGCCCGGTGTCATCGGTAGGGTTTGTAAATTGCGGGTTGTCAATAATATTACCTTCTCCCGGGTAGCCATCTGGGTTACAAGAATAGGCAAAATCTGCGGTTATTGGGTCAGGGGAGTATGCTTGGATAGGGTCTTGCGAAGTCCATGTCGAATTGTTTCCATATACAATATTGTTTCTCATAATCATATACTTGCTAAAAAAATAGATCCCGCATCCAAAAGGATCACTGTTCAAATTGTTTACGATAGTATTATTAATGAGCTTAGACACGCTATTTGTGGATCCGCCAAAAAATCCAGGGCCTCTGTTGTTTGCGACAATATTATTATAAATTAAAGAATATGCTGAACTTTCATATAATGCGCCATTAACTGATCTATTATTAAAAAATTTATTATTATAAATATTGGAATTGCAATAAACGGACAAACCACCCCCTGCACCACCTGAAAAACCAGTGCTACTCGTATAAAAGGCAATATTTAGAACAAATCTATTTCCAGTAATTAATGAAGAACTGGTATTTTTTATACAAGCCCCTCCACCTGAGAAATATACTTCATTATATTTAAAGGTATTGTTAATTAATTTAATAGATAGACAATTTTTTACATTAATACCACCTCCTGAATAATTTGCACGATTCTTGTAGAAACTGGAATTACTAATTTCCAAAAATGAATAGCCAAAAGCAGATATTGCACCACCCTTATTATCCTGGTTGTTGGGATCACCCCAAAATGTGCCGGGAACAACAGCTTTACCATAAGAAAACCTACAATAGTTGAAAATAGATGTGTCGGCACTATTGTCAAAAAACCTGATACCACCCCATCCACCATCTATAGTTGTTGTATCACCAAAAGAAGTATGGTCGTTAATAGTAAAAATTATTGAATCGTTGCAGGTTCCTATTGCTCTGATTTTACCATATATATCCAGGCTATAATTTCCCTGAAACTCCACAAAAACACCTGGATTTATATATAATGTAGCTTGGCTTTCAACTACGATATCGTTATAGACATTTATAGTGTCAGATGTCCAGGTTGTATCATCTGAAATATAGGAAGTCCATATATCTTGCGCATAAAGTGAAAATAAATGAAGTGCAAAAACGAATAGTAAAATTAGTTTTTTCATCAAGAACTTTTAAGAATTATTAAACTGTAATTGACTGCAAGAACCGCAACCCCGGCATGATTGACATCTGCTCTATACGCAGGTCTTTTAAGGTGGAGGGGGGTAAGTTGCTGTTTGTCAGTTATATATATTTTTGTTGCTTTGTTTTTGAGCTAATTGAAAAACAAATATAATCCTAAATAGGATAAATAATGCTGGAAAAGGTAGTGTTTGATGTAATTTAGAAACGTTCAAAACAACTTCGTTCATGCTTAATACTTCACCAGCTTTGTAGTTTCGGTGCTGCCGTAAACCCTATCCCCCAGGTTGTTTGAGATGCTGCTTAATTTGACACTGGAATAAAAAAAATGCTGCTTGCTCTTCGTTACTATCTGTTTTTTCAGGGATAAATTCTTGTAGTTTGCCCATTTTCACCCAGCCAAACTACGATCAACACCTTACTATCTAAAGCTTGTTCTGTGTGTAGTTTTGATTTTTATAAACCTCAAAACTATATCATTATGAAACATCTTTTACTTTTTAGCCTTTTTTTGATTACAGTTTGCGGCGCAAAGACGCAAGATATCCAGAGCGGGCTGGTGGCGCGCTATTCTTTTTATGCCTTGACAGTTTCAGAACTCTAGATATACCAAGATCTAAAATGTTGCATAAATGAGTTTCCTGCATATAACACTGATGAATATGAAAGAAGAGTCTGTGAATTTCGTGGAAAAAGAATCACATTTGCTCATCATTATACTCCCTGTATTCTTAAAACCTATGGCTTTTAAAAATCTACAACAATTGTATTTCACAAACAAAAACCGCTAACAAACCGTAGTTCATTTGATTGATCAGGAGTTCTACGTATTGAAATGAGATCAATTTCATATCATATGGAAATAAATTGCCTTGCAAAACAAGAGTCAATGATATTCAGAAGCTTTAAAACAGCTTTCGAATCACTCCTAATAAATTGCATATTGGGTTAAAACAGAAAATTTATTACACTGTACCAGCTATTTTATGTTGTCTTTTATGCACCTTACTGAACAACCATGCGTAGTATAGGCATTACCTGATTCTGACCCACCTGAGTTATAAAAGAAACCTTTGAACCAAACTCCCCATGATGGTGGAGATGGTAGTTCAGTGGAAGTATAAAATGAAGTATATGTGTTAAATTGCTCAAAAGAACCATCACTCCACCATTTATAACCACTTCCAAAGATGGTCAAACCTGTTGAATTAGTTGCAATATTTCCTTCAATCCAATGCAAATGCCCTCTTTCCTTGAGGGTATAGCCCGAATGTATGTCCGTTAGGTCATTCCATTCCTCAATGGAAGTGACATGCCAACCCTGCGGACAAATGCCTTGCGAACCGTCTCCCTGCGTATAATTCATTAGCTCGTCCCATTGATACAACCCACCATATTCCCTGCAATTGCCCGGATCGTTATCATAGCAATATTTTTCGATTACCCCATTGTCTGTCATGGTAGAATCGCTGTGTATCATAGTGCCGATATTAAGGTTTTCCTTAAGCCAGCAACCCCCTTCGATCATTACTGTTGCATATAATTTTCCGGCATGCTTCACTGCTTCGGTTCCCGGGCAGGGCAATCCCTCAATCATCGCAAAGCTCATATGGCTGTTGATGTCGGGCGATCCTTCAAGCACATCACTGGCTACAATACCAAAAGGGCTTATGCTGTAAGCCACGTACCAAAGGGTATCGCCCCAATTGTATTCAAAGCCTGATGCTGCAACTGCTTTGTTGGTCGGTTTACCCAGCGAGCTTTCATAAACCAGCTTCTCAGCCACTGCAAGCGGAACAGAAGGTTGAATGATTTTAATATATTGACTTGAAATGCCGTTAGAAGCCCGGATTATGGATATGCCTTTTGCAGGCGGGAAATAGGAAAAAAGGTGTCTGCCTTGTCCAATTTCCTGATCAAAGTGGGCAAAGCTTTGACCACTAAGCAGTGTGGCTGTCAAACTAAGCCTGCCAGCTTCGGGCATAAATACCTCAAATTTTGTTTTGCCTCCGGCAACAGGATTGGGATAGTTTTGCGAAAGACTAAAAACCTCCTCCTGCTGTACTGTGGTCGGCAAACCAACGGCATAATCCAATACTAAAATCGTATCCGGACTGTAAAGGATGGTGTCACAGCCTTTGGTAATGTTTCTGATCAGCACACTATCCAGCTTAACTGCCTGACCGTAATAATGCCCTTCGAAGCTTATCTCGAGGTTTTGTTGTGCGTTTAAGCTATTGCCCAAGATGATTATTTGAAACAGCAGCAAGCAATATTGTATTTTTTTCATATACTTCTAATTAATAGATTAAAAATCCAAGCTGTCAGAATTAAATCCTGACAGCTTGGTAAAAAAGCTAATAACACGGAGCCGGATAGGGTCCGCCAAAGGAATTGACATACATCGTCCATGTTGGGGATTCAGTAGTATTGTTCGTGAAATGAACAATTACATCATTTGAAACAGTGAAACCCTGTCCTCCGTATCCACTTTTGGGCAGCATATGTATGATACCATCATCTCCATTTGTCCAAGTTACGCTCGTAAACCCTTCAAAATAATGTTGTATTCCTGGGGTATTTCTATCCAAATCTATATCCTCTAATTCACAACTGCTACTAACCAGTGAGTTGAAATCGAAAGCATACGGACAGCCTTGATTCCCATTGTAATTCACTTCAACCGTACCATATTGAGAGCACTGGAACTGCTCCTCGTCATCATTCTGAAGGCTAAAAGCAGATAGTTTTAATGCGAGCATAGCTACAGGGATCAGTAAGACTATTAAAAACTTATATTTTTTCATTTTGACTAAATTAAATTAAACAAATCTTTAGGAAATAGCACATTTTACTTTGGCTGTCTGATTGGGTTACAGACAGCCATTGTTTATCAAATTTATTCTTCCCCAACAAAAAAATATGCTTGTTTTTGAAAGTTGACAAACTGTAATTGACTGCAAGAACCGCAACCCCGGCATGATTGACATCTGCTCTATACGCAGGTCTTTTGAAATGGGGGGGGTAAGTTGCTGTTTGTCAGTTATATACATTTTTGTTGCTTTGTTTTTGAGCTAATTGAAAAACAAATATAATCCTAAATAGGATAAGTAATACTGGAAAAGTTATGTATTAATGTAATTTAGAAACCTTCAAAATAGCCTGCTTCACGGTTAATACTTCACCAGCTTTGTAGTTTCGGTGCTGCTGTCTGCAAACTTTGTGAGCAGTTTGGCTTGGATTCCCGTCTATTTACTATTGAATAAGTAATTCCGCTTGCTGTTTGTGCGTAATTGTTGAATGGTTTTAGAGTTAAAAAAAAGCAGGACGATTAATTTCATCCTGGTTTTATCGTGGTGTAGGTTTTTAAAAGTTAAAACTCCTTGACGCACTGATTCTGTGGTTAATAGGGCATCATCTTTCGTGATATTTTAACTTAAAATCCCTTCAATCCTTTTTCTAAATAGGCGTTGTCCTTGTGCTCGCGGGCTTCTTTCATTCCCGGTAGCGCTTCCATCCAGGTGCCATAAACCGGGTTGGGAAGTACTATCCAGTTTTTGCCAAAATTTGTGAGGTTTTCGAGCATAAAAACTTCCCTAAGCTGTGCATCGGTTGCATCAAAAACGCTGTGAAAATCTCCCAGATTGTCACCCATCAACATCAGTATTTCATAATTCTGCATCACTTGTTGGCGGCGTGGCTCTTTGTCCTTTTCATCGCTCAGAAGCAAAATGTTTTCATTTACGGCATCCGGGAATTCTAAGTCTTTCAGGTTTTTAAGTGTGGGATCTCTGTAGATCTCCTTGCGGTTTGAGATGTAAAAAATCTTCACGCCACGGGCACTGGCATCCTTTAAAAACTCCAGTGCGCCTGGCACAACTTCGGCTGAGGCTGAATTCATCCATACATCCCACTTCACGGGATAATCAAAATGATCTAAAATTCCTTGTGCCTGGTAGGGACTGTTGTCGAGCACAGTTTCGTCAATGTCAACCACGATGGCGAGTGGTTTTTCAATTTTATCTTTCAGCCTTTCGTTTAAGCGCAATTCAGCGATATTAAACGCTTGGTAGCAAAGTGCTTTGTACTCAGCTGATTGCTGTTGAAATAAAGTGGCAAACAAGCCGGGATGCGTGCCATGTGCCGGTGCGTGATGGTGATTCACAGGGCCTTGGCAGGACGAAAACAAAAGACTAAGGCCTACAATAAAGCTTAAAGTACTGTATTTCATTGATTTGTATTTTTAGTAAATTTTTTACTAAGATAAAAAAAAGCCGAACTTGTTTAGGGTTCGGCTTTAAAAGTTTTACGAAAAATTATTTCGTTTCGTAATCCATGGCTTCCAAACGTTTGTAATAATTGTAGCGCCATTTTGCATTTTCCAGGGCAATTTCACCGAGCTTTAGTGATTCCTGCGGGAATGTTTTCTTCAAAGAAGAATACCTTACTTCGCTATAGATGAAGTCCTTGTATTTATCCCAATCCGGTTCTTTAGAGTCGAGCTGGAAGGGGTTTTTGCCTTCTTCCTCCAAAGCGGGGTTGAAGCGATACATCTGCCAATAGCCACTTTCAACGGCTAGTTTTGTCTGTTGTTGGCTTTTTCCCATACCAATTTTTAAACCGTGGTTGATACAGGGCGAGTAGGCGATTATGATGGATGGACCGGGGAAAGCTTCTGCTTCCTTCAGTGCTTTGAAGAACTGACTCTGGCTGGCTCCCATAGCAACCTGTGCCACATAAATATAGCCGTAAGACATCATCATGGCGCCTAAGTCTTTCTTTTTAACTTTCTTGCCTGAAGTTGCAAATTTGGCTACAGCGCCCATTGGCGTAGCTTTTGAAGCCTGGCCACCTGTGTTGGAATAAACCTCGGTGTCCATAACCAATACGTTGATGTCTTCGCCACTGGCCAACACATGATCCAATCCGCCGAAGCCGATGTCATAAGCCCAGCCGTCGCCACCAAAGATCCACATTGATTTCTTTACAAAAAACTGTTTCAAAGCCAGCAGCTCTTTGGCCAGGTCGTCATCACAGCCGGTCAATACCTCCACTAATTTTGCTGAAGATTCGCGTGAAGCTTCGGCATCGTTAGCCGTATCCATCCAGTTTTGGAAAGCTGCTTTGCGCTCGGCACTAATTTTCGAGTTCATAGCTTCCTGCATCCGTTCGGCTATGCGCTCGCGCATCTTGTTAACGGCAGTGGCCATGCCATAGCCATACTCTGCGTTGTCTTCAAACAGTGAGTTTGCCCATGCCGGCCCTTCTCCTTTTTCGTTTGTACAATAAGGCATGCTTGGCGCTGATCCACCATAAATGGAAGAACAACCCGTAGCATTGGCCACCATCATGCGGTCGCCAAAAAGCTGTGTAATCGTCTTGATATAAGGTGTTTCGCCACAGCCGGCACAGGCGCCTGAAAACTCAAATAGCGGTTGTGCGAACTGACTATTTTTTACGGATTGGAATTTATCAACAACCGTATCTTTATAGGAGATGTTATTGGCGAAATAAACCCAGCGGCCTATTTCAGCTTCCTGACTTTCTAAGCTCTCCATCACCAGTGATTTTTCTTTCGAAGGACAAACATCTACGCAGTTGCCGCAAGCGGTACAGTCTAATGGACTGACCTGTATGCGGTATTTAAGCGGTACAAATTTGCCTTTGGTTTCGAGCAGTGTGGTTCCTTCGGGCAGATTAGCTTCCTCTTCGGCATTCACTAAGAAGGGGCGGATAGCTGCGTGAGGACAAACATAAGCGCACTGGTTACACTGAATACAGTTTTCAGGAATCCATTCCGGCACAGTTACACCGATACCGCGTTTTTCGTAAACAGTAGTGCCAGCGGGGAAAGTACCGTCTTCGCGACCTAAAAATGCGCTAACCGGGAGATCGTCGCCGTTCATAGCGTTGACAGGTTGCACCACATTACGGATAAAATCAGGAACATTGCTATCGAATTCGCGTGCTTCTTTTTCAAGCTTGGTCCATGCGGCAGGAACATTAACTTTTTCTACCTCTCCACCACGATCAACAGCAGCGTTATTCATTCTTACAATCTCTTCGCCTTTGTTTCCATATGATTTCAGGATGAAAGCTTTCATCTTTTCGACAGATTGTTCGTAAGGAATGATTTCGGCAACTTTAAAGAAAGCTGATTGCATAATGGTGTTGGTGCGGCCTCCTAATCCTATCTCTTCGGCAATACGTGTAGCATTGATGATGTAGAAGTTAATATTGTTTTCGGCTAAGTATTTTTTAACGTTGTTAGGCAGTCTCTGCTGAGTTTCTTCGGCATCCCAAGTGCTGTTGAGCAGGAAAGTGCCGTATTTCCTAAGGCCTTTCAGCACATTGTATTTACTCAGATAAGAAGGCACGTGGCAAGCAACAAAGTCAGGTGTGCCGACCAAGTAGGTGGAGCGGATGGGCGTGTCGCCAAAGCGCAGGTGAGAAGTCGTTACGCCGCCTGATTTTTTGGAGTCGTAAGCAAAATAAGCCTGCACGTATTTGTCGGTTGTTTCTCCGATAATTTTAATAGAGTTTTTGTTGGCACCAACGGTTCCGTCAGCTCCAATTCCGTAGAATTTGGCCGCATAAGTTCCTTTAGATGCTATACTCATCTCAGGCAGCAATGGAAGTGATTTAAAAGTAACATCATCAACTATACCAACAGTAAATTGATTCTTCGGCTCCTTCATTTTCAGGTTTTCATACACTGACATGATCATGGATGGTGTAGTATCCTTTGAGCTGAGCCCATAACGCCCGCCAACGATTTCCGGTGCGTTTTTCCTGCCATAATAAAGCTCTTTTACGTCAAGATATAAAGGTTCGCCATTGGCACCTGGTTCTTTGGTGCGATCCAGAACAGCAATACGTTTTACTGTTTCAGGCATAACATTTAGGAAGTATTTTGCCGAGAACGGACGATACAAATGTACGGCAATCAGACCAACTTTTTCTCCTTTAGCTACCAAGTAGTCGATGGTTTCGCGGATAGTCTCGGTAACGGAACCCATGGCGATAATAACATGTTCGGCATCGGGTGCACCATAATAGGTAAACGGATGGTATTCGCGTCCGGTCAGTTTGTTAATTTCCTGCATATATTCTTCCACCAAATCAGGAATAGGATCGTAGAAACGATTTGCAGCTTCACGTGTCTGGAAATAAATATCCGGGTTTTGAGCTGTTCCTCTGGTAACAGGGCGTTCGGGGCTTAGTGAATTGTCTCTGAATCTTTGAATAGCTTCCCAGTCAACCATATGTTTTAGCTCCTCAGTATCGAAGTATTCTACCTTTTGAATTTCGTGAGAGGTGCGGAAACCGTCGAAGAAATGCAGGAATGGGATGCGTGATTTGATGGCTGCAAGGTGAGCAATAGCTGCAAGATCCATGATTTCCTGAACACTACCGGTAGCCAGCATCGCAAAACCAGTTTGGCGGGTACTCATTACGTCGCTGTGGTCGCCAAAAATTGAAAGTGCCTGAGCGGCAAGACTGCGTGCACTCACGTGAAAAACGGCAGGCAATAGTTCTCCGGAAATCTTATACATATTCGGCACCATCAGTAGTAGACCCTGTGAAGCCGTGAAAGTTGTAGTTAAAGCACCGGCCTGAAGTGAGCCGTGAACTGCTCCGGCTGCTCCACCTTCTGATTGCATTGTGGCTACGTGAACCGTTTCGTCAAAAATATTTTTTTTGCCATGAGATGCCCATTCGTCAACATACTCTGCCATAGTGGATGAGGGCGTAATGGGATAAATAGCCGCAACTTCGCTAAACATATACGCAACGTGTGCCGCTGCATAATTACCATCGCAGGTTATAAACTTTTTTTTCATTTTCATATCTTGTTAAAATTTAAGCTTTTACGTAGTTCGTGAAGCTGTGATAAGTTTCAGTGCGAAATTACTAATTAATGACATTGAGCCTGTGTAGATTGCCTCTAAACAAAGCCCAACACCCTAATTTATAATGATTTTAGATTAGCACTTTTGCCAATAGTCATTCTAAAAAGATGTACTTTTACCCATCAAAAGCAACAGGCTAAATTTGTAAATCTTTAAAAAAATTATAACACTATGAACCTGAGTACGAAATACCTGGGACTTGAATTAAAAAACCCCATTATTGTAGGTGCCAGCAATTTGGTTACCGATATTCAAATGTTGAAAAAATTAGAGCAGGCCGGTGCCGCTGCAATTGTTTATAAATCGCTTTTTGAGGAGCAGATTCAGCTGGAAAATCTGGAGATGCATCAGGAAATGACAGATTATAATGAGCGCAATGCTGAAATGACAAATCTGTTTCAGGATGATCTTTATGAGGCAGGCCCTCAAGAGTTTCTAATGAATTTTGCTGCAGCCAAAAAAGCACTTACTATACCTTTGATTGCCAGCTTGAACGCCGTTTACGACGAAACCTGGATTGAATACGCAAAAAAACTCGAAGAAGCAGGTGCTGATGCGCTTGAACTCAATTTTTATACCGCACCGGTAGAGTTTGATGTGGACGGTCGGGGAATTCTTAATGAGGAACTCGACATCATCGAAGTGGTGAAAAAGGTAGTGAAAATTCCTGTAAGCGTTAAGCTTAGCTTGTTCTATACCAACCCGCTTTATACGATCAGCGAAATGGACAAAAAAGGTGCTAATGGGTTTGTGTTGTTCAACAGGCTTTTTCAGCCCGACATCAATATCGAAAACGAGACCCATCACTTCCCTTATAACCTGAGTAATGAACAGGATAACCGGCTGGCACTGCGCTTTTCCGGACTACTTTATAGCAATATTAAAGGCAGTGTTTGTGCCAGCCAGGGCATTTTTACCGGTGCCGATGTCGTTAAAATGCTTCTTGCAGGTGCAGATGCAGTGCAGGTAGTAAGCACCATTTATAAGAACGGGCCAAAACAAATCACCAAAATGCTTGAAGAAATCGAAGCATGGATGGCGTCCCGTCATTACGAGAAAATCGAAGACTTCAGAGGAAAGCTTTCCAGGGCTAAACTGAAAGATCCTTTTACCTACAAAAGAGCACAATACGTTGATATTTTGATGAAATCCGGTGAGATTTTCAAGAAATATCCCATGCGTTAAACGCGATAATTTCCAAAAAAAAAGCTGCCTAATTTGTGCGGCTTTTTTTAGCAGATGGCGGGAAGTTTTAGCAGGTTTAATTCTGCTGAAAGAGAATTTTAGACTACTTTTTAAAATTATCAGCCGTGTAATCGGTAGCTTTGCCGCGATTAACAGAAATTAAATTATTGCATGAAAGTGCCTTCAAACCGGCTCAAAACCGTTCGTGATTATTATGCCGGCCTTCTCGTCCCGTTATATAAAGCAAGCGAAGCGGCGCAGCTGGTGCAACAGCTGATTAAGCATTTTTTTGGTTTCGACAAAATAAATATGGCCTTGCAACCTGAGCTGCGTCTGAACGAATCAGAATTGTTGCAACTGCATTTTGCGGTTAAAGAATTGCTGAGCAGCAGGCCTTTGCAATACGTTTTGGGCGAAACAGCGTTCTATGGCAGGCGGTTTATCACGAAAGCCGGCGCTTTGATTCCACGGCCTGAGACAGAACAGTTGCTTGATCTTATTATAGATAAAGAAAAAAGCCGAAATCCGTTGACAATTCTTGATATTGGAACAGGATCGGGCTGCCTCGCAGTGAGTTTGGCGCTTGAATTTCCAGAGGCGAAAGTCACTGCCTTTGATGTGAGTGCTGATGCGCTGGAAGTGGCATGCGAAAATGCCAAACTGCATGAAGTTGCTGTGGATTTTATCAAAGCTGATCTTTTAACAGAAAAGCAGCTTTATCTTGGCCTGCAAGCCGATTTAATTGTAAGCAATCCGCCTTATGTAAGGCTGTCGGAAAAAGCGTTGATGCACAAAAATGTAACGGAGTGGGAGCCAAGTTTGGCACTTTTTGTTCCGGATGAAGATCCGCTGTTGTTTTATCGTGCGTTGGCACAACTGGCCGCCGAAATGCTTAATGTTGGTGGTAGTATTTGGGTCGAAATCAATGAAGCTTTTGCTGAAGAAGTGATGGCTGTTTTTGTTGAATACGGGCTATCAAACGCACAGTGTTTTCAGGACTTTCATGACAAAAATCGGTTTGTGCGGGCGGAGAAAAGTTAAGGAGATATGAGGTGTTTTTCAGCTGAATTATAAAGGAATGCCCTCAAGTTTTTTGAAGCAAAACTCATTTTAAATCATAATCCATATTGTCTTCCAGTATTCGCCGTCTTTCAGCATTAAAATCAGGGTTAAATAAGCTTCGGTTTTTTGAATAGATTTTGGAGGTTATATCATTCAAATCTAAGACGGCATGAAACAAGTCGTCGCTCACAAAAGGTAAATCAGTATTTGATAAAATCGCCGAATTTTTTTCGCTGAATTTATTTTTATATTCAGTTGAAAGCCAGACGATAAAAGGAATTTCCACATTTGATTTTGGCATGGAACCTGAATAATCATGGCCGGCATTATCATTTTCGTCATACACATTTTCTCCATGGTCAGAAAAGTAAATACACGAACTAATGGTTTCGTAAGTTTGTGAACTATAATAACTTAAGATGTTGAACATGCTGTCCACGATAAAATCATTATACAAAATGGAATTGTCATAGGCGTTGATGAGTTGTTCTTTATTGTTTGTATGACTTGTAAACACATCATAATCAGGTGGATATCGTTTAGAGTAAGCGGAATGGCTGCCCATTAAATGAATAACAATAAATTTATTCTGTGAATCATCTTTTAATGCCGTATGCAGCGTTCCGAAAAGTCGCTCGTCATAAGAAGATAAGTAAGTGCTTTCAAATGAGGTATTTCCAGCATTATTAACGAAAATTGAAACATCGGAGGTTTGCGCTAAATTGTAGATTGCATTGTCCCAAATACCAATTGGAGACTGGTTTGACAACCAAAACGTTTTGAAGTTGATGGAATGAAAAATATCAATTAGGCTGACGCTCTTGTCGAAGCCCATTTTGTTTTCCAGATTAGATTCTGTTAGGGCGGATAGTACAGAGCCTAAAGTGTTTGAGTAAGGACTCACTACATTGTTGAATACGATTATATCGTTCCTTTGCTCAAGTTTAGGGTTTGTCTTTTTCGCGTAATTATAGAGCGACATATGGTTTCTGTTGCAGGATTCTCCAATGATTAACACAAAAGTTTGTTGTTCCAATTCGGAGGTCTTAAAATCAACTTCATGTTTTGTCACTTTTCTTTTCTTTAAAGCCTTATAGGTTTTTATCTCGTCAGCGAAAGAAACCAATGCCTTAGCTGTTTGCGGAATCCCCTTTCTAATGAGTCTTCCGTGGATCAAATTCTCGGCAAGAAAGATGGAAGAAAATAACAATACAATGATAATTATATAGCTGTTTTTTGGATGTATTTTTACTGGTTTTACATTTCTCGCAGCAATCACAAATAAGAGCAAGTAGGGGATAGTCAAAAGCATTAATCCACTGGATTTCAATTCCATGAATTCGCTGGCTTCACGAATGTTTGTGTTCAGTAAAATGAATAAACTGGATGCTGTAACCGGGCCTTTTAAGATTAGCAAATGTGATAAGTTGATAAAGCCTGCGACAAAGAATAAAGTGACAGCAATTTTATAAATAACTTTCTTTCTCGTTAGTATATAAGGCAAGGTAAATAGTGGAATCCACGCAAAAAGTATAGCTAATTCGCGGCTGTCATATATGCTGTAATTAACATATAATGAGACTATTTGCACATATAGAATCATCAATAAAAGCAAGGGAGGGAATATTTGCTTCAATGTTTTCATTAGGAGGTAAAGCTAAGATTATTTCTGCATGAATCTCTGGAAAACACTTCTGACATCAGGGATTTTCGGTAAAGGTGCTTGAGATGGGTTTGTTAATTGATTTCAATAGGCCAGTAATTTTTGCAGGCCAGAGATAAAATGATTAAAACTCACTGATTTATTATTTTTGAAATCAATAACCTTTCCAATTTCCCTGGCAGTTTGTGTTTTTGAGAATTCTTTAGATAATTTTTTAATTTCTTCTGCACCAGTTAGTCTATCAGCTGTTCTGTACTTAGCTTTTCCTAAATATTTCGCGGCATTAACTTCTGGGAAAACACATTCAATAGCTTTGAAGTCGCCCAAATACCAATTTTCCAATTCTCTGCATGCAATCCTGACCAGACAATGTAATTCTGCCGAACACAGTTTTGTTAATTTATTTTTCAACTTTATGCAGTCATTGGAATCCTGGTCGTGAATGATTAATACCCTCACCTCCTCTGGAAATTTTGGGTAGGCCTTCATTTTTCTGGGAATTGATTTTACTAAGTGACTTTTCCCTTCGTGGCTGTGTATGAAACAATTGGAATCTAAAACAAAGGTGTCAAGTAATATGCGTGGCAATAATCCACGGAGGAAAACTTCCATAGATTTTTCTTCTGTTAAAATTTCTAAGCGCATTTGAAAATTAGTTTGGGTTGCTCATTTTCAAATAATTCTCTTTCCATAAATAGCCTAATTTGTCGCCTTCTTTATATAAAGCAACAATTTCAGACGATTCTGATGCTCTAAAAACTTGAGAAAAACCGTCTTTTTTGACTAGCCAAAAAACTTCTTCAGGTGTTGCACCATTGATAAAATCCGGAGAATGAGAAGTTACAAAAACCTGTCCTCCTCTTTCAGCATACAACCTGAATTCCTCCAGTAGCTCGTGTAGCAATGTCGGATAAAGTTGATTTTCAGGTTCTTCTACACACAGTAACGGATGAGGATCAGGGTCATACAACATTAAAAGGTAAGCAAACATTTTAATAGTGCCATCCGAAACGTAATTTGCTACAAAAGGATCCTTGAACGCACCATCTTTAAAGCGCAGCACAATTCTGCCATCAACAGTCGTTTCTGCTTCAACTTTTTCTATGCCAGGCACTCGCTGTTGCATTTTCACTAAGATATCTTTGAATGTATTTTTGTGATTTTCAAATAAATATTGAGCTACCAGTGCTAAATTTTCTCCTGATTCAGAAAGATGTTCGGCATAACCGACTTCACGGCTTGGCCTTGCTAGTTCTATATGAAAGTCAGAAACATGCCAGCTTTCAATAAAATTCCGAAATGCACTTGCCGCCTTGAATCGTTCAAATTGACCTAAGCCTTTGATGGCTAAAATATCTTCTGACCCTAACTTCTGTTCTTCACGTTCCAGTTCCTCATCGGGTTTGTCAAAGTCTTCTTCGTTGTTAATAGCAAAACCAACTCCCCTTGAAAAATCAAGGAAATGGAACGGAGAGCCATAAGCACCTCGTTTATATCGTAATATTTCACGATTGATATAAGGTTTTCCAGCTTCATTGCCAATTTGAAGCAAATAGGTTATCAAACGATTCTTGCCGGCTATGTTTAACCTAAATTGAAGCTCAAATTCAATAAATCCGCTTTGGCCACGCGTTATGACTTCTTTAAATCCCCCTCTTTTGGCCAGTGCCTGTCTGATATTATTTTTCAACGCATCACTTAAAAAGCCCAAAACATCAAAAAAGGTAGTTTTGCCAGCACCGTTAGCACCAATCAGAATCATTAAATTTGGCAAGTTATTAATTTCCAGTGCCTTGAAAGATTTGAAATTCCTTAGCTTTATACTTTCTATTTTCATTGACTTAAAAATTTATATTTTTATGTGGATGAAGAAAACAAAAAATTTCTTCATCCATGAAATCACTTCACTTTCTTAAATTTTTTTAATCATTTCCGGCTGGTAAGCTTTAAAATTTAGCGCTACATATTTTTTTTGGGCGACTGATAGGAAACAAAGTCCCTTTGTGATTTATACAGGTTGAAACTGAACAGGCAAAGATTTTTGGTTTCCTGCAAAATTGTCATAAAGAGCAAGCTGTTGCGGGTGCTGCCGGCTTCTTTTTTAATACGTTTTACCTCGTTTTTCCTGAAAAGGTCAATCAGGTTGAGCAACTTTTGTTGTTCGCCGGCAATATTCTCCTGATTCGTAAAGTTTGCTTCTCTTATATCTGTGGTGATATGGGTGAAGAAATTACCCAGATATTGGCTAAGTATTTTAAGTTCATTGAGTTGTGCGGTTCTAAACTCTTTGTGATTGTTGTTGATATGGCTGTAAACCGGTTTCACAATAAAGTTAAGACTATGCAATATTTCCCTTAAATAATCGAGCACCTGCACATAATAATGGCCGCTTTCGAGCGCGTCTTCTCTAAGTTTAGCAATTATTTGGGTGACAGAATTCTTTTTGTGTTTGGCATCCTGTTCAATTTTATCTGCATTTTTAGAGATCTTTTTCAGTGCTTTCACGTCAAAATCTATCAATGCAGCGATTGTCTTTTTGTATTCGAGCTGGGTTTGATTCATAATGGAATTTACACTGATAGCGCACTGTTCCAGGATGTTGTCGTTATTGATTTGATCCATCTCGTTGGCATCGGCTTCTCTTGAGGCTTCACGGTTGGTGTGGATTTTGTGGGTTCGGTAAACCAGGTAGATTGCGATCATGATCATCACCGCTATAGCGTACATACTGCCGTAGTAGAAGAAAAGTGCCACTAGAAACGCAACAGTGAAAGCTGATAGGGCGGTGAAAAACCAACCCCCAATAACCGAAAACACTCCTGTAACACGATACACGGCACTTTCGCGGTCCCAGGCCCTGTCGGAAAGCGATGTACCCATAGCCACCATAAAAGTAACGTAAGTGGTTGACAAAGGTAGTTTTAATGAGGTTCCAAAAGCAATTAAAATGCTGGCTACAACCAGGTTAACCGAGGCGCGCAACATATCAAAAGCCGGGTAATCCTTGCTCCCTTTTTCATGACTTATGAGTCGAAATTGCCTATCAATATTCTTCTTGATTGGCATGGGAACAAAGCGCGACACATTGTCGGAAATATTGATCGCCAGGCGTACGACAGCACGCGAGAGTTGCGAGGAAGAGAAGCGCTCTTCTCCTCCGTCCTGGCGGCTAAGGTCGATGGAGGTTTTTACAACTCCTCTGGCCTTGCGTGAGAAAAAAAGTGTTGCCACCATGATTAGTCCTGCCAATAATAAAATGATGGTAGGCGTTTCTACCTTTCCCTGCAATGAGGTCATCAGTAGGAAGTTAGGGTCTACTCCGGGTGAAGCAATAAATGTTTTGAAGGATGCATAACCGGCAAGTGGCACACCAATAAAGTTTACCAGGTCGTTTCCGGCGAAGGCCATAGCCAAAGCGAATGTGCCTGCCAAAACCGTGATTTTTAATATGTTGAGTTTGAAGAGCCAGTTTAGCAGTTGAAAAAGAACTGTAAATCCTATAAAACTTCCGCTAATAATTAACAGGGTGTTGGAGTTGATCCACAAGGTAACATCTTCGGTGATAAAAGAAGCGCCTTTCATGCCCTTTATCAGCATAAAATAGATAATGGCTGTGATTGAAAATCCACCGTAAAATGCTCCGAAATACTTAAATCTTTTCTCGTATTTGAATGAAAAAATCCAGCGCGCGAAAAACTGGACTATCGCACCAATAGTAAAGGCTATCACTACCGAGAGAAGTATGCCGGAAATTATGGCGAGTGCTTTCGAGGTGTTGATATAGTCGCCCATAAGCAAATCGTTACTTGAAAGCTTCATAAGGGCGATAGCAACGGATGCACCGAGTAGTTCAAAAACTATAGAAACAGTGGTGGAAGTAGGCAGCCCAAGGGTGTTGAAGGTGTCGAGTAAAATCACGTCGGTAATCATTACCGCAAGGAAAATCAGCATGATTTCGGAGAAATAAAACTTATCTGGATGAAAAATCCCGCTGCGCGCTATCTCCATCATGCCGCTTGAAAAAGTGGTGCCAAACAACACACCAAGTCCGGCGATAGCCATGATGACTTTAACAGGAGCGGCTTGTGCACCTATAGCTGAGTTGAGAAAATTAACAGCATCGTTGCTTACGCCAACCACCAAATCGGAAATAGCAAGGATAAAAAGAACAATTACAAAAACTAAATAGATGTTTTCCACAGGTTTATAATTTCTGAATTCAGATAGCAATATTAATCAATTCAGCTTTAATAGGCGAAGTCTAATGTTAAATAATCGTTAAATAGTATTTTAACACAAAAGGCGCGTCATCTGACGCGCCTTTTGGGAGTTTTTCCTCTGAAAATTAATCGAGTCTTCTAAATATTATAGGTTGTAAACAGCACTTAGTCACTAATTAAAATCCGGTTTCATGCCTAATTCATACATGATAAAGCCATACATATCAGCACTTTCCTCAATGAGTTTTGAAGTGGGTTTTCCGGCGCCATGTCCGGCCTGAGTTTCTATGCGCACCAATACTGGGTTTTCTCCTTTATGTTTGGCTTGCAGTTCGGCCATAAACTTAAAAGTGTGCGCCGGCACCACGCGGTCGTCGTGATCGGCGGTGATGGCAAGGGTTGCGGGATATGCTACACCTGCTTTAATAGTGTGCAGCGGAGAATAGCCGTATAAATATTCAAACATTTCGGCGCTGTCGTCGCTGCGGCCATAATCGCCGGCCCAGGCCCAACCAATGGTAAACAAATGATAGCGAAGCATGTCCATCACGCCTACTATTGGGATGGCAACTTTAAACAAATCAGGACGTTGCGTCATGCAGGCACCTACCAGCAATCCGCCGTTGGAACCGCCCATGATGGCAATTTTTGTCGGATTGGTGTAATTTTCGTCAATCAGGTATTCTGCTGCACCAATAAAGTCGTCGAACACATTTTGTTTGTTCATTTTTGTTCCGCCTTTATGCCAGGCATCGCCATATTCGCCGCCGCCGCGCAGGTTCACCATCACGAAGATACCGCCCTGCTCTAAAAACGGCAGCCTCGAAACGCTGAACGAAGGTGAAAGGCTGATGTTGAAACCGCCATAGCCATACAGCAAAACAGGATTATTTCCATCGGTTTTCACGTTTTTGTGATGCACCACAAACATGGGAATTTTGGTGCCGTCTTTGCTGGCGAAAAACTGTTGACTGGTTACATAATCTTCAGGATTAAAATCGACTTCGCTTCCGCTGTACAAGCTTGATTTCTGGCTTGCCAAATCATAAGCGTAAACGCTTGATGGAAAGGTGAATGAAGTAAAACCAAAGAAAGCTTCGTTATCACCCCTGTCGGCACTAAAGCCGGCAATGGTGCCGGGTGCAGGCAGTTGAAGTTCGCTTTTTTTATTGCCTTCGTAATCAAAAAAGTAAACCTTGTTTTGGGCATCCACGAGGTATTGGGCGTAAATCAAATCGCCAGCCATCTGCACGGATTCCAATACATTTTCCGATTCTTCGATCAGTGTTTTCCAGTTTTCTTTGGTCGGGTTTTTCGGATCAACCAGCATCACCTTATTTAATGGAGCGTTTTCGTTGGTTTTGATAAGTAGCTTGCCATCGATATGGTCAATTACGTTGTATTCATTGTCAAAACCATCAGCGATTTTGATGAAATCGGCGTTCATATCATCGGTGTTTTTCACATAAAGTGCATTGCCCGAAGTAGCCTGCGATTCGCTTACCATCAAAAACTGCTTATCCTCTGTGAGGTAGGCATAAAAATTGCGTTGTGGGTTTTCTTTGTCATCAAAAATCAACTTGTCGTCTGCTTGTGGAGTGCCGAGTTTGTGGTAGTAAATTTTATGAAATTCATTACTTCCTTTTAGTGCCATGCCTTCTTTTGGAGCATCATAGGAGCTGTAAAAAAATCCGTCTTTAAACCACGAAATACCAGAGAATTTTACCCATTTGATAGTGTCTTTCAGCATGCTTTTGTCGCTGAGGTTCATCACAACTATTTCGTTCCAGTCGCTGCCGCCCCGGCTGATGCTGTAGGCAAAATATTTTCCGTCAGCCGATGGGCTGATGCCTCCCAGGGCGATGGTACCATCTTCTGAAAAGTTGTTGGGATCCAGAAAAACGACGGGTTCTGCATCGGCAGATTTCATGGTATAGAGTACGCTTTGGTTTTGGAGTCCATCATTTTTGAAGATATAATAATGTCCTCCTTTTTTGAAAGGAACACCACTTTTCGGGTAATTCCAAATTGTTTCGAGCCGGTTTTCGAGTGCGTCTCTAAACGGAATAGCATCAAGGTAAGCACGTGTAATTTTGTTTTCTGCTGCTACCCATTCGGCAGTTTCGGCAGAATTATCATCTTCGAGCCAGCGGTAAGGATCCTTCACGGTTTTACCAAAATAAATGTCTTCTGTATCGGCCTTTCTGGCGTCAGGATACTGTAATTGTTGTGCGGAAATTGTTGTCATACCAAATACAACGATCAAGGTGAGTAAAAAGTTTTTTTTCATGAATTAAGGAATTAGATGACCAATCAAAATGAATAAGTGCAAAGTTAGCAGTTTTCATGTTGAAACAGTGTTTTTCTAAGACAAAGGCTATGTGTGCATGCTTAATCGGTATTGAGCGTAAAAGTAGAAATCTCCTCCAGCAGCTTTTTAAAGCTTTTACGAAATGGAAAGCCACTTCTTGCTTTTCATTACGTTGGTCAAAAATCTCAAGTTATTGACTTGTAATTCAACAGACTATATAGAAATACTGAAACGCTATGCAAGTCAGGAGCTTCTATCTACAGTTTTTATCACAGATTTTGTTTTCCAGCGTCCTGTCAGGTAATACAGGTAAGAAAATCCTGCTCCAATAGCCCAGGCGATAGGAATTCCCCACCAAATTCCCTTCGGGCCAAAATGTTCTGCCAAAATATAGGACGCCGGGATTCGGATTATCCAAAGCCCAAATAGCGTGATAAACATGGGAATCAGGGTGTCGCCGGCTCCGCGCAAAAGGCCGTTCATCACAAACATAGCCGAGAAAAGGATATAAAAACTGCTTACAATATACAGGTATTCTTTGCCGGCTTCCACCACGGCCTGATCAGTTGTGAAAACTTGCATAATTGGTTCGGCAAACAGCCAGGCCAGAATGGTAACGGCTATAGAAATTGTTGTAGTCATGCGCAAAGTAGCTATCATGCCGCTGCGCACCCTTTCGGGCTTGTTGGCACCAATATTTTGTCCTACGAAAGAGGATAGGGCAGCACTAAAATTCATGGCGGGAAGCGATGCAAAAGAATCGAGACGCATCGCCACCGAGTAGGCAGCAATTACGCTGGTTCCAAACATATTTACCACCTTGTAAAGTGCCAGCATCCCCACAGCCACAAAAGTTTGCTGAAAGCCTGTAGGCAAACCAATTTTAAGACTTTTGATAAATATTCCCTTATCGAAGCGCAGGCCAAACATTTTGAAGCGTAACACTTGGTGATAGCGATTCAGGTAAAAAATAATTGAAAAAAATGCGCCGGCCTGCGAAATAATAGTCGCAAAAGCCACTCCCTCAATTCCCCAGCCAAAGGTCACCACGAACAATAAGTCAAGGACAATATTGATCAGCGTAGCCACAATTAAAAAGTAAAGTGGGGTTTTAGAGTCGCCAAGTCCTCTCAAAATGGCACTTGTCCCCTGAAATCCAAAGAAAAATACAAAACCAAGTGCGTAGATGTTGAAATAGGCTACCGCTTCCGGAATCACTTCCTCGGGCAGATCAATAAGTCTGAAAATAGCCGTGCTAAACAGGTTTCCAACAACGGTAAGCAGCGCCGAAGCCGCAAAGATAAAGAGATACATGGTTTCTATGGCATGCTGCACCTTGTCAATATTTTTGGCGCCATAATATTGCGCTATAATAATGGTGGTGCCTGTGGCCACTCCTATTATCATAGAAATAAGTGTGAAAATCAATGGGAAACTTGCGCCCACAGCAGCCAGTGCTTCATTGCCAAGGTAGCGACCAATGATGATGCTGTCTACGATATTATATAGCTGCTGAAAAACATTGCCAATCAGCATTGGAATAGTGAATGCAAGTATAATTTTTCCTTCTTTGCCTGTAGTAAGGTCTCTCATTAGCTTTTGTAGTGATTTAGCGGCCTGCAAAAGTAAGTGAATTTTTTTGGCTGGATTTTATAATTTTCTTGGTTACTAAGTTCAATGGATTTCGAGTAGAAATACTTTTGGGTTAATTTGCGTAAATTTGCAACGGCAAAAACGGACTGTCGCTGCGTAGCAATGCGCAGAGGAAAGTCGGGACAGCGCAGGGTGCCATACTTCCTAACAGGAAGGGCTTTGCGACGTGAGGAGCAAAGCACAGCAAGTGCCACAGAAAATATACCGCCAGGTCGGCTTGCCGACAGGTAAGGGTGAAATCGTGAGGTAAGAGCTCACGCCTGGCCGGGGCGACCCGGCTTGTGGGTAAACCTTATGGGCTGCAAGGCCAAATATACCGGCATTTTTGTTGCAGATTCGTCTGTAACAAATCAAGGGCGACCCGTCCGGCGCCGGTGGGTAGGCCGCTCGAGGCTGCCAGTGATGGCAGTCCCAGATAAATGACAGTTGCCGCTCATCGCCTGCGGGCAGCGAGCGTTACAGGATCCCGCTTATGGTTTTGCCAACAAACAGGCTGCAATTTTCAATTGTGGCCTGTTTGCAATATTTAAGCGCGCTTTTCGTTTTTGTAACCGTGATGATTGTTGCTGCTTGATAAAATAAACAGATACCTCAAAATAAATCTTAAATCGATTGATTCATCCATGATATTGTACCTTCGCTGCACGAAAAAAACTGAGTCTATGCTATTGAAAAAGTCTTTTGTTTTACTCTGCTTTTGGCTGATGGCGGCCTTACAACCTGCACTGGCACAGCAGCAAATCCGTGATCTGGCACCTGAATCAACCTATCAGCAAGGCCAGATTCTGTTTGAAAACCAGCAATACGGTGCTGCTCAAAATTTGTTCGCAGCCTTGCAACAGCAGCTTACCGATCGCAACAGCCGTATGTTTATAGATGCGCGATACTATGAAGCGGTTTCTGCACTTTACCTCAATCAGGAAGAGGCGCCGCGACTGATAACAGCTTTCGCCAACGATTATCCCGGCAGCAGCTGGATTCCGCGCGTCAACTTTTTTTATGCCAGCCTACTCTTTGATGATAGAAAATATCAGGACGCACTCGATGTTTATGAGAAAACAGATATCAATAGGTTGTCAGTTAATGAGTTGCATGAGATGCGATACAAAAAAGCTTATGCCTTATTGCAGCTCGATCGTGTGGACAAAGCCATGCCGCTTTTTGAACAGGTGATGGATGAAAATCTAGCCTACAGCGACGATGCCCGTTATTATGCTGCACATATCTATTATGTAAAAGGTAATGATGACAAGGCTTTAGCGCTTTTTAATGCCTTAAAAAATAACCGCGCTTACCGCAAACAAATACCTTTATATATCTTGCAAATTAGCTACCGCAACGGCAATATAGACGAGGTAATGCGACAGGGCGAGGAAGCACTGGAAACGGCGGATTATCGCCGCAAGCCGGAGATTGCCCGCATGCTTGCCGATGCCTGGTATGCCCGTGAAAACTACGAAAAAGCACTGTCATATTATGAAATATACGAGACCAGAAATCGTAGGAAACTTAGCCGGGAGGATCACTTCCAGATTGGCGTAAGCCGTATGAAAACCGGACAACTTCCGGCGGCTATCCGTAGCTTTGAGCAGCTGGGCGCACCCGAAGATTCACTAAAACAATACGCTTCTTATTACCTTGCTGCCTGTTATGTAAAAACTGGTCAACCCAAATATGCCAAAAATGCTTTTTTGGCAGCCTACAAAGCCCGTTATGACGATGAAATCAGCGAGGACGCCCTATTTAATTATGCCCGGATGAGCTTGCAGGCCGGCACTGATCCGTTTAATGAAGCTGCCAAATTGCTCACGGATTATTTAACTGAAAACCCCAATACCAACCGTAAACAGGAGGCCGAGAGCCTGATCATCCACCTCTATCTGTCGGCCCGCGATTACGATGCTGCTTTGGCTGCACTGGAAAAACTAAGCAGCCGCGATCCCAAGATGCAGCAAATCTATGATCAGTTGAGTTATTCGCTTGCAGTGCAGTTGTTTAACCAGGGAAATATCCCCAAAGCTGCTGAATACTTCGCTCGCTTGCAGCAAGATGCCCGTGACCCGCTGATGCGTGCCGAAGCGACCTTTTGGCTGGCCGAAACATTTTATTACCAGAAGAATTACTGGGGCGCCGAAAAATATTACAAACAGTTCAAAGGAATGCCGAAGGCCAACAGCACTGATCTCTATTTGCTAACCGATTATAACCTCGGATATACCTATTTTCGTAAACAAGATTTTAATGCGGCCTTGCCTGTTTTCAGGCAGTTTGTTGGCCGGCCTTATGTTGAAAAGCCCGGCTTGGTGTATGATGCCTGGCTGCGTATTGGCGACTGCCATTTTATGCTCAAAGAATATACCGCAGCCATTGCTGCCTATCAAAAAGTGGATCAGGCCAACAGCACCGGTGGCGATTATGCCCTCTATCAGATTGGTTTAGCGCAGGGCACACTTGGCAATTCAAACCAAAAGATGCAGGCACTGGATCAACTTTTAAAACGCTATCCGCGCTCATCCTATTACGATCAAGCGTTGTATGAAATGGGTTCGTCGGCGCTGGTAAGCAACGATAGCCGCTCTGCCATTGCTAGTTTTGATCGCTTAGTACGCGAAAAGCCGCGCTCCGAATATGCCCGTCAGGCACTGATGAAGACCGGGATGATTTATTACAACAATAACCAGCATGAGCAGGCACTCGCCAACCTGAAAAAAGTTGTGAGTCAGCACCCAGGTACCACCGAAAGCCGTGAAGCCATCAACCTGATGCGCAATATCTACATGGATATGAATCGCTTACAAGAATATTTTAAATATACCGAAGCACTCGGCGTGGGTCAGGTAAGCACATCGCAGCAAGACTCGCTGGCTTTTGTTACCGCAGAAAATTTCTATCTCGAAAACCGTTGCGAAGAAGCACAAAAAGCCCTTTCCAACTATTTCAATCAGTTTAAAGAAGGCGGTTACATGCTGCAGGCAAACTATTACGCCGCCCAGTGTGCTCTGAGAGCCAAAAACAGTGAAAAAGCACTGAAGCACTTAGAATACCTGATTAATTTTCAAGACAATCAATACACCGATGAGGCTTTGCTTGATGCCGCACGCATCGTTTATGACCAAACTAATTACGAAAAAGCCAGCGAATATTATGGCCGTCTAGCGCAGATCACCGAAGAAGGAAGTATCCGCCGTGAGGCCATTGAGGGCAGCATGAAAAGTAATTTCTTCCTGGGCGACTATCAAAAAGCCATCGGACAAGCCAAGGTGTTGCAACTCACGCCGGAAGTGGAAGAGCAGCAACGGATTCAGGCCGACTACATCCTCGGCAAATCCTATATGGCGCTCAAGCAATACGATCAGGCCAAAGCAGTTCTGCAATTGTGTGTGCAGGCTGATGCTGGTAATTATGGCGCAGAAGCCGCTTATTTGTTGGCCTTAGCGCATTTTGAGCAGGGACAGGCGGGCCTGGCAGAAGATAAGATATTTGCGATGGCAGACCGATATCCTTCCTATGAATATTGGCTGGCCAAATCCTATATTTTGCTGGCAGATATTTATGCCGCTAACGACAATATTTTTCAGGCACGCGAAACCCTGAAAAGTATTATCGAGAACTATTCCGGTGACGACCTGAAACAGATCGCTATTCAAAAATTACAAAAACTCGAATCAAAAGAGTAAATCCATGACAACATCTGTGAAAAAACACATAAGCTATTTCTACGGCGTTTTTAGCGTGATTTTGATGCTGGGAACCTTACCGCTTTTGGCTCAAAATCACGAAGAGCGTGTAACTATTGAAGGGGCTTACCGGCCAACGATAAAGGATTTTGATAAAATTTATATAAAACCTGAATCACCCAAAACGGTGTTCCCCCCGGCAGACACCTCCATTTCTACCCTCGAGAGAAATATTAACAGCAAAGCCGAGCTCGAACTGCTTAGTCCGCTACCTCCGCGAAACAGAAACAAATTCGATAGCTACAACAACTTTCTGATGGCGGGAATGGGCAGCCGTTTGTCGCCGCTGTTTAACTACGAACACAGCTCAGCCATCTCGCGCGACACACGCTTTGGGCTGGGTATCGGTCATTATTCGACTTGGACGGACATCAAAGATTATGCGCCTTCCGATTTTATGAATAACAGCTTTAATATCTCGCTGGATAATAACCTGGACAGCCATAAACTACATACCAATGCCTTCTATCACTTTGATACTTACCGCTATTATGGCTTTAAAACTGATGAATATCCCTTGTTACAGATTGACAAAGGGAGCATCAGCCAGCGTTATCAACAGTTAGGCTTAAACGCCCGCCTTAGCAGTAATGAAACTGATTTGGGCTATCTACAACATAAGATTGGTGTGCAATATGCCTATCTTTTCGATAAATATAAGAGTACCGAGCACTCCGTACTTTTTGATGCAGACTTGGGAATGACCTTTGACTGGTTTGATTTTGAAGGACATCAAACCATTGGCATTGAGTTAGATGGAGCGTTTTACGTCAATTCGGACAGCCTTACATCCGGCAATGACTTTTTGGTTGGTGCCATGCCTTATTTGCATCTTAGCGGTGCTTTTTACCAGTTGAGGCTGGGCTTGCGCCTGAACTATCAGGATGAGCTCAACCAGCCGCTTTGGCTTTATCCTGTGATAAGAGGAAATTTGTATTTATTAGATAAAAAGCTCGAGTTTTACGCCGGTGCTGATGGTGGAATTCACCGGCATTCTTACCAAAGTCTGGTAAAAGAAAATCCCTGGGTTGGCTCTGTTGTACCCTTGCGCTGGGAAAACACGCTTTTCGCTTTTGATGCAGGCCTGCGAGCGGCGCTTTCGCAAGGTGTTGATGTGCACCTGGGTTTACGTTATAATGACAATGATAACAGCCCGTTTTTTATCACCGATCCGGCTTCAGCTCAGGCCAACTATTTTACGGTGATTTATGATGGGATGCGTGAATTTACTTTTTTGGTCGAAGCGGGCTGGATGCCTTCTGAGAAATGGAAAGTAGAAGTTGCTTTCCAGTTTCATCAATATACGCTGGATTCTATCAGCAAAGCCTGGCAAAAGCCAGCCTGGGAGTCGGGTTTTGGTGTGCAGTGGATGCCACTCGAACGCTGGAGCTTTAAAGCCGGCCTGCAATTGCGTGGCGAAATGGATGCACTCCTAATTAAAAAAGGTATTCAATTCTTGAATGGTGTTGAAAGTGTTGAAACCATTGCGCAGGCAACAGATTTATCACTGGGAGCTGATTATCGTTTCAGCGATACTTTTTCGGCCTATATTCAGGCTAACAATCTGCTGAATCAGAATTATATGCGTTATTACAATTACCCTGTCCAGGGCTTTCAATTGCATGCCGGCATCAAGATCCGTTTTTAAATTTTACTAAACTACAAACGTAAGTTTTTGCCGGATTATTTTTTTCCAAAAATCAAATTTTTGACCAGGTGGAGATAGACTTTCGTAAGCTTAAAATTTGTATTTTTGCATGTTGATTTACCCCAGTTTTAAAGATTGAATATGACTACCGAAGAAAAAAGAGATTTAGATAATTCATTATACAATGCCTCGAATATCCAGGTCCTGGAAGGCTTGGAGGCTGTTCGCAAACGCCCTGCCATGTATATTGGCGATGTGAGTACGCGGGGTTTACACCATTTGGTTTATGAGGTGGTGGACAACTCTATTGACGAAGCCATGGGTGGTTATTGTGACAGAATAGAAATTACAATTCGTAAAGACAATTCTATCAGTGTTTTAGATAATGGCCGCGGTATCCCGACTGGCATGCACGAAAAAGAGCAACGTTCTGCCCTTGAGGTCGTTATGACTGTACTTCACGCAGGTGGAAAATTTGATAAAGGTTCTTATAAAGTTTCAGGCGGTTTGCACGGCGTGGGTGTGAGCTGTGTTAATGCTTTGTCCACACAGCTTATCGCCAATGTTTATCGCGAGGGCAAAGAGTTTATCCAGGAATATTCCTGCGGAAAACCATTACACGACGTTAAAGAGGTTGGTTCATCAAGCATAACGGGCACGCGCATCACCTTTAAGCCGGATGAAAGTATTTTTGTAGTTACTGAATATGAATGGGATATACTGGCTTCGCGTATGCGTGAGCTGGCGTTTTTGAATCGTGGTCTCACCATTATTCTGCTGGATGAGCGCGAAACCCTGGAAGACGGAAGTTTGAGAAGTGAAACTTTTTTCTCAGAAAATGGCTTGCCTGATTTCATCGCTTACCTCGATGAAAACCGCGAGAAGCTTATTCCTGAGCCAATCGCTATCGAAGGAGAGCGCAATAATGTGCCGGTAGAAGTTGCCATGCAATACAATACTTCTTTTGCCGAAAACTTACATTCCTACGTTAATAATATCAACACCCACGAAGGCGGAACACACCTCGCCGGTTTTAGACGCGGGCTTACCCGTACGCTCAAATCTTATGCCGACAAGTCGGGGATGTTAGCTAAACTCAAATTCGATATCAATGGGGATGATTTCCGCGAGGGAATGACGGCAATTATTTCCGTTAAAGTGCCCGAGCCACAGTTTGAAGGCCAAACAAAAACCAAGCTCGGTAATAGCGATGTGATGGGTATTGTAGATCAAATCGTTAGTGAACACCTGGCGTATTATTTAGAAGAACATCCTAAAGAGGCAAGAACGATAGTTAACAAAGTTATTTTGGCTGCCACAGCACGTCATGCGGCACGCAAAGCCCGTGAGCTGGTACAGCGTAAAAGTGTACTTACCGGATCCGGATTGCCCGGAAAACTCTCCGACTGTAGCGAACGTGATCCAGCACAGGCTGAGATTTACTTAGTGGAGGGCGACTCGGCGGGTGGTACTGCAAAAGCAGGTCGCGACAGAAGGTTTCAAGCTATTTTGCCACTCAGGGGTAAAATCCTGAATGTGGAAAAAGCCATGCCGCACAAAATTTTTGACAGTGATGAAATCAAAAATATCTTTACCGCTTTGGGTGTAAATATTGGCACCGAAGAAGATAGTAAAGCCCTGAATATTGAGAAATTGCGCTACCACAAAATCATTATCATGACGGATGCTGATATTGATGGAAGCCATATCGCTACACTGATTCTTACGTTTTTCTTCCGCTATATGAAGGAGCTGATAGAAAGAGGTTACGTTTATATTGCTACTCCGCCACTTTATCTGCTGCGAAAAGGCAAGCAAGAACAATACGCCTGGAGCGAAGATGAACGTGAAATAATAGCCAGCGAATGGTCTGTTGACGGCACCGAACGTGGAATTCACCTGCAACGCTATAAAGGTCTGGGAGAAATGAATGCCGAACAGCTTTGGACTACAACCATGGATCCTACAACGCGTACCTTGCGTCAGGTAACCATCGAAAACAGCCTCGAAGCTGACCATGTTTTCTCCATGTTGATGGGCGACGAAGTGCCACCAAGGCGCGAGTTTATTGAAGCTAACGCTAAATACGCGAAAATTGACGCATAGCTTTTAGGATAATATCCGAAAACAAATCAGATAAGACTGGGATTCCCCGCTAACATTTTAGTGGGGAATTTTTTTGTCGTTTTTTTTCAAAAAAAATGAAAGTAACAACTACTTAATAGAGTGCTTGTGCTATTTAAGAGGTTTGTGAAATTTGAAAATATTTTAATTATAAAACCAAAATCATAACAATGAAAAAGTTAAGTCTATTTTTTCTGCTGTTTTTTGCCGTATTATTCAGCTTCGGGCAATCAATGAAAGGGCCTGATGAAATTAGTTTTTTTCAGGCACCGGCCAAAGGTGTTCAGTTTACCGGTGCTGATGTTTTTATGTCAACTGATCATCAGCTTATTGAGGCACGCAATGAAGCACAAGCCGATAAAGTTAGTGGAATAGGTGGCAAATTTGGAGGCTTTGGCGATGCCGTGGCGGGCGCTATCAATGACGCTACCGATATGATAGCCAATGCAAACAAAGCCATTGATGCTGTAAAAGATGATAAAGGTCGCTTCGCAAACTGGAGCTTTGTGCCTGATTACATCATCGCAGATCCTGAACAGCAGGAAAATGTTATTGTGGAAATTTTTATCCTCAACGACGATCCCAATGCCGGAAGTAGCCTTTCGGTTATGAATCAACCACTTCAAGCTGATAAAGACGGCTATTACGAAGTGCCTTATGCCGTAAATTGTCGCTACAAAATTACAACAGCACGCGGCGAGCTAATTGCTGAAAACAATATGGGACTGATTACCGGAACGCAACGACGCAGAGATTACGTAGCTCCACCTCAGCCTGGTGGCATCGGAAGCGTTACCGTTACCGTTGAGGGATTAACCACCGGCGAAAAAGCCGGAATTAACGTTGCCTACAACCGGGTGCGACAGGATGTATTTTCTTTTTATGGTTTTGGGCAGTTTGCTACGCCTATGAAGCTTGGAAAAGTGAAGGAAATAAAAGCAGCTAACAAAATGATGGACGATGTGCTGGATGTTTTTGTTGGTAAACAAGGCCTTTTGCTCAATGCGGATGAAAAAGCCCTGGTACAACAGTATGTTGATTTACTTGAAAGCGGTCTTTCTTCTACTTCCGACAAATCGCGCTGGGTTGCTCTGCACAACCTTTCGCTTTGCTATGCCTGGCTGGAAGAACCCGAAAAAGCCGCAGAAAGCTATCAGAAATATACCGACGAAATTAGCGAGACATTGGCCGAAATGGAAAAATGGAATTTACTACTCAAAGGTGAATTGCCCAAAGCCGAACGCAAAGGTCTGGTTATCGGGATGAAAGACCAGAAAAAATACCAGAATTACAACGAGATAAAAAGCTTTGTACACACCTATCCTGTGGCAGCCAAACGTTACGAAAAGCTGTTTTACACCATCAACCGCGACCTTAAAAAGTTTGTGGATTATTATGCCCACAATGATATTTTGTGTCAGCTTTTTGAATTGGATTATCCATTTCAGTTTTTTCCGCTCAACGATTTTGAAGGAAGTCCCAAAGCTTTGGAAGGTATAATCGAGCGCGAAGGAATGGAACCCATTAACTATAAAATCAAATTTGATAACAAAAGACGCATCAAAGAAGTAACCGCTGATCAGGTGAGCCTGCTGGATGATGGTAGCAAAGAAAAGATTATCACCCGTGATCTGGAACCTGTTTATCACGATAAAACCGGCAACTACCTGCTTATTTCTACGCCTAAAGCAGATGGATTCCTGAATGCTACCAAGCCGGCAACAGATATTAACTATTCTTACGATCCGTTAAAAGTAAAAACCCGAGGCCGAGCTTCAGATATAACGCGTAAATTTGAATCGAGCGAAACAGTGCAGCTTAAAGTGAACCTTGACGGAGATATGTATTTTACTGGTGCATCTTCTTTTGGCAAAGCCAATTCGGTGTTTAAAGATGTGTTGACTTCTAATGGCATTGAAATGAAGCGCGTTAACTCAAAAACTAACTTCACCACCAAAGCTTCAATTAACGAAAAAGGTGTTTTGACAAATTGGCAATGGCAGGGCGATGTGGTAACCAATTTTGGCGCTATATTTTCCTCGCGTGTTCAACGTATTTCTGCTGACGAAATGCTGCGCGAAATCAATTTTCAAGAGGTTGATGCCCACGGAAATCCTCAGAAAGTAGCCTATAATTTCCGGATGCAGGGAAAAGTTGAGGTAGAGCAAAAGTTAAATATCAAACAATGGTTTGTTGAATCCTATGCACAAGGCAGAGCACCGAAAGGCGATATGAGCGAAGATAGTTTTGACTTTGAAGCCAATCAGGTATGGGATTGTAATTTCGTTTACGATAGCGAAGGCAACTGGACTAAAATGCAAGTTGGACCCTATTCTGCAAGTCGCACATTTAAGTATTAATTCTGTTCATCCAGCCCCGGACAAGCTCGTCCGGGGCATTTTTCTAATCAAAATTGTATGAAAAAGACATTTTTGTTTTTCTTGCCTTTGCTTTTTTTGGGTTTGGGCGCTTATAGTCAAATGCGGAATATAAGTTCGGAAGTAATCAATCCGTTGGATAAAAAAATAAAGCCATTTATGGCGATTGATACCGAGTTTGGCCTTGTTTTAGGGCGTCAGCCTATTCAGCTAAGTGCTGATGGAAATGGGCCACAGCTATATTTTGTGCAGGATAAGCTAAGCCTGAATACAAGACTTATGGCAATTTACAGTTTTGAGACTGAGGATGAGTATGAATGGATGCTTGAAGACAATGCGGGCGAAAATGATATGTTTTTTGCGCGCGAACGATTTGTGACCGACAAAAGCCGTGTGAAGTGGAAAATATTAGTTGATGGCAGCACCGTTATTTTTCAAAATGCAGCAACAAACGCCTTTTTGGCCATTGCCGAAGAAGGGGATATTTATCCGGTAGAGGACAAAGATAAAGCCGCTCGCTGGAAACTGATTAGGGTGTTGTAATTAATTGATAAATAAGTGTTTAAACTAATAATCATGAAAAATAGATTTAGAGTATTTCTGCTGCTTTTGTTGGGTTTTTCCGCTAATTTATTTGCCCAAAAGGAGGAATTTAATATTGCTTATTTAAAGCATCAAACTTTACTCAAAGGGCCAACTATTTATTTTGAGGCTATGGAAAACCGGGGAACAAAAGATTTCGTGCGCATTAATGAGCGTTTGCAGGAGTTAGTTGATGAGCGAACCAAAGCCGGATCGGATAAGCCCAGTAGCAATAGGTTGGTTTATGGTGGTTTATTTGAGAAAGCAACAGAAAAAGAATCTGCAGCAGTCGTAATATCAGGTTATTACCAGGCTAAAAGTGGTAGCGATCGCGATGAAATTGCACTTCAAGAAACTGGAAATAATATAGGAAGTCCGATTCCTTATTTTGAGTGGCGCACTACAAATAATGCTAATTTGCTGGTTATGATCACATTTACTTATGCAGATGGCAGCATGAAACAGGATAGTTTGTGGATTGAGGAAAGCTCAGTACAGCGTGCTGGTAAAAAACTACTCAGCGTGAAAACGCTGGAAGAAAGTGTTGCCAAACAGTTCAAAAATGCCTATGAACACCACTTCAATTTTATTGACGTAGAAAGGCGTTGGCTTGATTTTCCTTCCGTAAAGGTAAAAGACAAGGCCTTAAAAACGGAATATAAAGAAGCCAAAGACCTGATAAAATCATATAAGATTATTGAGCTTGGGCGCTTGTATAAAAAGCTTTATGAGGCAGAAAATACGGACGAAGCAGCCATTGGATTGGGTTTGTGTTATGAAATTCTCGGAAATTATCCGGCTGCTGCTGAACTGTTTGAGGGGCGGTCAGATTTTCATATCAAAACCAGAATTAGAAAAGAAATGGCACTTTATGATTATTTGGTCGAAATTGGTGCTAAAATAAATCTAACTACTTTTTAGAAGGATTAAAAGCTCATTACCAGTCAATTTTATAAAAGCGTTCGGCCTAGTGTTGGACGCTTTTTGTTTCTTTCGTTATAGAACTCAAAAATTTCTTGTAGTTGAATTTCAGAAACTCTTGTCCAAATTATTTCTCGCCTAACCATTCCTCTACTTTTTGATCCATTTCTGATTCTGGAATTACATTGCCTTTTTTTCCTTCTTTACTTGCAAAAATCAGTTCTTTCTCCTGATTAGCAGTTAATTCAATAAATGCATCCCTTTTGTTATAATCTAAAATGGTTTTAATTGCATTGAGAAACTCAACGTCTTCAATTCTCGATATTCTTTGAATTAGTTCTTGTTTAAGTTGAATTGTATTCATAATATTCTTTCTTTAAATTCAGTATAAAACTATAAATAATTCACAAATATAGATGGATTTTTAATGGTACACTTTTCTTCTAAAGACATTGGACAAGTATAGGAGGTCTCATTGAACATTGTAAATACGGCGAATAAAACGGATGTCATAGCATAAAATGCGCACAAAAAAATAGAACCGTTTACTCACCAATTAAAATAAACGCCGCCCAATCCAAGGCAGGCATTCCCGCATTGCGACAGGTGATTTTTGCAGCTTGGAGCGCTTGAGCAGCATTTTTTTTCTGTAACAATTCTTCGTAAAAGACCAGCATCAGCTGTGCGGTGGCTTTGTCATTTACAGGCCAAAGACTGGCTACAACTTGCGGAATTCCGGCTTGCAAAAAGGAGCGGGGAAGTGACAAAACACCCTCACCTTCAGCTAGCTCGCCAAGTCCTGAACTGCAGGAGCTGAGTACCGCTAGCCCAGCCTTACTGTTTAAAATGGCCAGTTCGCCTTCGTGTAAAAAACTGCTGCGCATGCCTTTAGACAAGGCCAACGAATCAGCAGCTAACAAAATTCCCTGCGTATTTAGGCTGGAATGGGGCGCAAAACCATGTGTTGCAAAATGAAGAATATCAGCAGTAGGTAGTGCTTCCAAAAAAGCTGCTTTGGTAGCTTTATTATCTAAAAACAACTGGAATGGCTTTTGCTGCTGTTCAAATAATTCAACAATTGATTGTACCTCGTGGCGACTATAGGGCAATGCCGGAATATCTTCCGAATATGCATTCATGCCACGCATCGCTATCTGATTGGGCATATCTTGCGAAGCAAAAACAGGTGCTATCGCCAAAAATTTTTCAGTTTTTTTATCCTGATGCTGAACGGACTGTAGCCACAGATAAGCGGAGTATTGATAGCTTACAGCTAATTTGTCAAGCAATGTGTTGCTGGCAGATGAAAACGGCAAAGGCTCAATTGGCGTTTTAAATAAAAAATCGTCCGGGATGAAAATGAGGTGCTTAGATGCCTCAATTTCATTGGAAAACGGCATGAGTATATGTTGTGCAAATTCGCGGGCCGAATGGGCGGTATTATGACCGGTTTTGAGATCACGGTAGTAGGATTTCCAATTGCGCTTAAAATCAGTAATATTTTGGCTTTCAAATAGTTCAATTTTATTATTTTGGATGCAGAGAAAATAATAGCTGCTGTCAGTAACTAATGCGTCTATCATGCAGCTTTGGTTATCGATAGCTTCCTGAACCTGCTGAAGGCTAAGCGGAGTAAAGAGCTGCGTTTTACTGTCAGCAAAACGGTCTCCGAATTGATAATGCAGCATAAGCAAGTCGATGCGCTGGTTTTGAATCAGGCGGTGAATACTATCAACAGCTTTTTGATCGGATTCAAAAATTGCGCTGGATTTTTGGGCTTGCAAAGCACTTATTGATTCTTCCAGTTTTAATTTTTGCAACCAAAAAGGTTCAGCGCCAATAAGCTGTGCTGCTTGTTGTGCTTTCATAAGTTCTATGCGAAGCTGGAAAGTCTTCGTTTGATTCAGGTAGTGCCAGGCCAGTTCCAGTGAAGGTTTGTCGTGATTCTCGGCGATAGAAAATGCTGCTGTCGCCAGTGTTTTTAGGTCGGCAGCCATTTTAAGTAAGCTGTTCGGATCACTTGCCTGAATCGCAAGTCGTTGCACGCATTTTTCGGCTGCCGCGAGTGTAATTTTAATGGCTTCAGCTGTCATCGGATTTTTTTGCTGCGCAAAGATTTGATTTTGTGCTTCAAGTTCGAGAAGGTAGATTTCCAATAATTTACCATCCTCATCCAGGCTATCGGCCAGCGGTTTTATCTTGCCAAGCTCGTCTATTGCTTTTGCGAAATCCTGTTTTTTGAGCTGCGCCTCAGCTTGAAATATTGTAGCATTGATATAGTCTTTTGATGGTTCCATGCTTACTTGCCTCGCATATAACAAGGCGCTATCCGGATCAAAGGCTAAAAAGGCTTCTGCTATTTCCAGGTTTACTATATTGTCAGACAGGGTGTTGTATTTTTGATTTTGTTGTTGAGCAAGTTTGGATTTATTTAAGTAGTATTCAAAATTATCTTTTTGTCCCAATTGGCTGTAAATTCGTGTCGCCACAAGCGGTATGGCTACATCTAACTTAGGATGATGGAGTTTTATGGCGGTTTTTATGGTGTCAGCAAGTTGGAAATAATGCAATGCTTTTTCTAGAAAATCTAACTGTAAAGCCTTTTCGGCCAGTGTATAAGCTAAAGTAACTAATACCAGCGAATCGCGATAATAATCACGATCCGCGTGGATATATTGCTGTTCAAAAGTTTCAAAAGCCAATTGAGGTTCGTTGGTAGCCAATTGGTTAACCAGCGTATGCTCAATCCGGATCAGCGGCTCGGCAAGCTGCAGTTTTAGGGCCATTTTTCGCGCTTCATAAAAGGTGTTAATGGCTTCTTGCTGCATTCCGCTGGTCATATAGCTGAAAGCCAGATCACCCAAGCAATCCGACATCAGCGCTGAACTGTCGTTCATCTGATATAAAATCTCATATTGTTGTTTTGCGTAATGAAGCCTGGTGGCTGATTTATCAAGCCCATAATGCGCCAAATAATTCATAAAGCGCAGTGCGATAGCATATTCGTAATGTAAGCTATCAGCAGCAGCTTGCATCTGATTCAAATTGGCTACAAATAAATTAGCCGAACGCTGATAGCTGCCGCTGATATAGTTCATGGCGGCCATTTCATTGATAGCCTGATAGTTTCTGCGCAAATGGCCATTTTGCTGACAAGCTTTTGCCACAGAATCTAAAATGTGAAAAGCTAAAACAGTATCATTTTCCTGAAAGGCTTTCATGGCAATTCGGTAATTAGGAAGGCCGTCGTAATCCCTTAAATCCCAATATAATGGCCCGTATTGTGCTTGTGAATTTAGGCCTAAAGCCAAAAAAAAACCTATTGCTACTAATTTGAGATGGAAGATTTTGGGTGCTAAGTTTTTGGAAAATCTTTTTTTTAAAATCATTTCTTTTATACGATATATAAGCGGTTTATCATGCATGAGCGTGAACCAATATTTTGCAGGTTTAGCCTCGATAAAGCCTGACTAAGAAAAATAATTTGGGTGTATTTACAAGCGATTCCCGCGGCAAAGTTACGTCAATCCTTACAAAAAGGGCTGCTTATTATGTAGGGTTTGGCGAAACGATGTAAGGATTTGACTATGAGTGTTTACCTGCGATTAATACATTGCCTGCACAGATAATGCTTGTTAAAAGAAAGCTTTTGTGCTTTTTTTTAGGCAATTTTGCAGTATATTTTTCAAAAATGAAGGCTGCACGCAACCAATTATTAAACTTGCTCGAAACTGATTTTTTAAGTCAGGCGGCGCGCAAAACGGTATTTCGCTATGTAAGTAGAAAGGCCATTCCGGCACGTGAACTGGAAGATGTAGAAATGACTGTTATTGAGAAGTTTATAAACCAAAAACAGCAGATTGTGGCCAATTTTAAAGGTAAATCACAGGCGTCAACGTATATCATAGCTATCGTCAACCGGATGTGCTGCGAAGTAATTCGCAAGGAGTGGAAACACTGGCAGGCTGTTGACAATCAAAGCTATGATGTTAATTTGGGTTTTTATCCAATTGCAGACAACCAGCCTGATCATGCCTTATTAATTAATTTGGAGCTGGAGCGGCTGCAATTTGCGCTCAATAAGTTGCAGCAATCAGTGCCTTCAGCAGAGCCTTTGCTGATGTTTCATTTTGAGCTGAAACCGCAGCAAAAGGCGCTAAAAAACTGGGCAGGATTGAAGTTGGATCAACTAAAAATACCCCTTGATAAGCTGACCGATGCAAGCAAAACCACACGTTATCAGCTCATTGCTACAATGCTTTCAGTAGTTGAGGGCAAAAATATAAAGCCTGATGCACTTAGGATGCGTATCTATAAATATATGGATATGCTGATTGCCGACCTCAACCGGAACGACCAGTCGCAGCATACACGTGAAACGCTAAAATTGCTTTTTGAAATACGGGTGCAGCATTCCGAAAGCAATACAAAGCCTTCTGCTGTTGAACGATTTAGATTTGATAAAACTGTACTTTTAATCATTTTATTAAATAGCCTGCCATGGATATTTTAAAACAACATTTGAGCCCGGAGGAGCTTGCTTTGGCAGCGGAATACCTACACAAAAAGCAAGCCTTACCAACAGAAATTCAAAATCATATTGATAGCTGTGCAAGCTGCAAGTATGAGTTAATTTCGGTTTTGGAATTGTCGGATTTTGAGGCCGCACAGCCAGAAATTGTTTTTTGGCAAAGCCGAAAATGGCTTACAGGAATTGCAGCTGTTGCGATCATTCTGCTTGCTATTGGCATATATTGGTTTTTGGTGCCACAACCAAATTTGCCGGAAAAACAATTCACTCAAGTTATTGAAAAAGAAATAGATAGTGTTAAAATAATAAAAGATTCTACTGCTGAAATTATAAATAAAATTGCGGTTGAAAAGCCTGAAAAAGTAGTGTTAGCCCAAGCAGATTTTATGCCTAATCTGGAATTGGAAAATCTTGTAGCGCGCTACCAAACTCAGTTGCGTTCGGCGGAAATCAGTCCTGTTGTAGTAGAAAAATCAGCTGACGGTTTTCGTTTTCGCTGGGAAGCTGATGGGATATTGGTTTTTGAAATTTTTGACAACAAAGGCGTTTTGCTTCAAAGTTGGGAAACTGATAAGCAGTTTGCTGTTTATCAAACTAAAAATCCCGGACTGTATTATTTCAAATTAATCAATGAAGATTTTGATTTGCTTTGGTGTGGTAGCTTTGAGCTGCGCTGATTTTAGGCTGCTTGTATAGAATCTAAACGCAAGAAGCTTTATTAGTTGTGATGGGACAGTTTTTTATGCTGCTTTAACAATCCTTCTCTATAAAATAAAGTGGCAAGTACGATAATTAAACTTGGCAAAAGCCCTGTCATTACTAAAGCGGGAAAACTGATTTTACTAAAAATCACTAGTGTATAAACCAAAAGTCCCATTCCGAATTTTAGCAAACGTTCTATTTTATTGAAATGGAGTGTTTTAACAACAATGAAAATTGAGATAAAGAAGCTTAAAAGTAAGGCGCCAATTTTACTGTTATTAGTTGAATTTGAGTCAATTGTTAAATATCCGAATACGGAAATGACAACGAAATTAAGGACGATTAAAAAAAGCGCTTTTACAAAAGTTTGCACTAATGCTGTTTTTCTCGAATTGCTTTGAGCTTCAAACAATTCTTCCTGAGGTATATTTAAAACTTCGCGAATCAGTTGTAGGGATTTACCTCGTGGCATGTTTTCATTATTTTCAATGCGTTGAATCGTTCGCAAATTCATTTTTGATAATGCTGCTAAATCCTCCTGGGTTAGCCCTTTTAATTTTCTGGCTTCTTTAATTTTACTTCCGCTGATTTTCATTGTGAACGCATTTATTTCTGTTCAAAATTAGAGTTAAAATCCGACTTTGATAGCGGTTTTGTTACGTCTTCTTTACGTCATTTGGTATTTGCCGTGATGTTTTTCTGATAGTTATTATGTTTTATCAAATAATTTTTGTTTAACGTTGTTCTCAAATAATATGCTCTCGCTCGGCCTAGTATCCGACTGCGTTGGCTTTAGTTCATTGTAAAGCTTGTTGATCTGATTTTAAGAAGCTTGATTGTTATCGGATTTCAGCTTTAAAATTTAATGCTTTTAGTTATTTCTGGCGACGTAGTCGGAGACTACGCCGAGCGGTGGTTTTTATGGTTGTTGCTGACGGTTTGGCAGAGGAAGTGGGATGGTTTAATTAGACTATCTCATACCGGTTTGTAAAATTCTAATTTTCCCCAACTTCTTTACTTCCCAATTCTTGGGCAACTGTGCTTGTTGATTGTTCATATCAGTTCCGAAATTTCGCTCATAATACTCTCCACCGAGCTTTTATCCATCTTGGAAAAAGCAAACCATTTCCTACCTAAATCTTTGAGTGAAGCCCCGAGATGATATACTTCGGTTTGGTCGATAATCAAAAAGCGGTCGTGGCTTTGGGTAAAAATTTTTAGTTCAAAATCACCATACTGTTCATTGGCTTTTTGCACGTCGAGACTAATTTGTTTGCTTATGGCTTTGGTAAGCAAGAGCACTCGCACACTTTTTTCTTTTTTGGATAAATGCGTGAGTGTGCTTTCATTTATAAAATTATCTATCAATAGTATATTTTGCTTAGCAGTACGGATAATTTTAGAGGCCAGCTCGTAGGCATCAAACACCTGTCCGTTAAAGAACACGCCCTGATGAGGGATTACATCTTTTCGCTCCAACGCTTTAAAGACTTTCTCAAACTTTTGATCAGTTTGGAGTTGTTTAAGTTCTATTTTGTCTAATCGGGAATAAATCAATTGATTTTCCTGAATAAGTTTTCTCAAGGCTACAAAAGCCCGCATTATGGCAACATGAATTTTAGCTGCAGTTTCACTTTTCAGCACGCCAGATAAACCCGCCACACCTTGTTCTGTAAATACAAAAGGAAGTTTTCTACGTCCACCATGCGCACTTGATATCGCATTTTGCGATTTCAAGTTGTCTTCTTTTAAGATCGCATTTTGCGATGTAAAAGTTGTGGTCGCAATTTGCGACCGTAAATGTTCCCATTCAGTTTGAGACAACTGAAACATGAAATCATCAGGAAAACGATCCAAATTTCTCTTTACCTGCTCATTGAGCCTACCTGTTGAAACATTATATATTTCCGCCAAGTCGCTATCCAGCATCACCTGAATACCACGAATGGTATAAATCTGATTTTCAATCTCCTTTTGTGATATGCTCAGTTCTTTAGTCATATCAATTTCTTTATTTGGTTCATTATACAGGTTATTCTTTCCTTTGCCATTACTGTCTAAATTGGGATTTTTTGAATTAAATGATTGTATAATTTTCTGGCATCTATGCTTTTACGATTTCTTGTATTCTTTGTTATCTGGGTGATTTATATTATACACGCTTTTAAACTCCAAACTCTTTGCCCCTTGTTAGGCGTAGATTGCAACTACGTCGGCTTTAGTTTATTATAAAGTTTGTTGATCTGATTCCAAGCCGCTTGATTATTAACGATTTCAGCTTTCAAAATTTTATGTTTTTAGTAAGTTTTGGCGACGTAGTCGGAGACTACGCCGAGTGTGGGGGGAAATTGGCCATTCTAATCGCTTGCCTTTTCATCTGTCGGGCTATTATGTACTGGCTTTCAAATATAGAAAATATTTTCAAATACTCAGCAAATATGGATAAGAATAATTATTATGATGGGATAAAAGTAAGGCGCTGAAAACGAAAAGTGAAAAATTAGACAACTTCCTATTCCAACTCACTTTCCAACTCACAAAACCGAATTTTTTCACTATTTCAAAAATTTTAACCTCACCTTCCTTCTTTTAGGGAAACATTACCGCTATTTTTGTCGTTTGGTGAGTTATCCAATAAAATTAAGGAACAATTGTATCTGTATCAATAACATTCATTTGAAAAAGTCTATTTCAATAAAATATTTTCTCTTTCTATCAGCACTTTTTTTAGTGCTTATAACTCATACTGTGCAGGCACAGATCAATTACCGGCATTTTATTTTGGCGGGCCGCATTGATTTGTCGGAGGAGCGTTTTTTCGAGTCGATACGAAATTTCAATACGGCTATCCGGTATGATTCTGATAATTTTGAGGCTTATTTTTTGCGCGGCGTGGCCAAATTCAACCTGAGTGATTACCAGGGTGCTTTAGAAGATTTCAGCAGAACGCTCGAAATACATCCACTTTATGTTCGCGCCTGGCACTATCGCGGCATAACACACGATCGCATGTCAAATTATTTTGATGCTAAAGCGGATTTTGCCCGCGCACTCGAAATTGATCCCTATAGTGCTGATTTGCATATTGCTAGCGGTGCTACCAGTATGCACCTCAATGCTTTTGAGGCTGCCATAAAATCTTATGATATGGCCTTGCTAATCAATCCGAGATTGTCAAATGCCTATCTCAATCGGGGCATCGCAAAGCGGTTTTTAGAACGACCGGAAGAGGCTTTGGAAGACTTGGACAAAGCTGTTTTTCACGATTATTTTAGCACCGAGGCCTGGTTGCGACGCGGCATGGTAAAGCTGGAACTGGAAAAGTTTGATGATGCCATGATGGACTTTAATAAAGCGCTGGAGCTGGATGCCCAAAATCCGCTCGTATATTTTCAGCGTGCCATTGCTTATTTACAAACCGGCGATACGCTGGCGGCTCTGCGCGATTACGAAAAAGTGAACGAACTTGACAAACGCAATGCGCTTACCTACTATAACAGGGCTTTGCTGCATAGTATGCGCGAGGAGTTTGATGTGGCACTGCCGCTTTACGATTTAGTAACCGCCATCAATCCCGAAAATGTGTATGCATGGTTTAACCGCGGCATCACCTACTTTCAGATAGAAGAATACCAAGAAGCCGCCGAAGATTTTACACGTGCCATCAGTTTGTTTCCTGATTTTGCCGGTGCTTGGATAAATCGGTCTGTTGCCCGCGACAAACTCAATGACAAAGCCGGCAGCAGAGCGGATTACGAGCAGGCGATGTCGATTATCAAAGCGCTCAATAACGAAGAAGGAAATCCTGATTCGCTCTATGCCCGCTATGCTGATTCTACCTATTTTGATAAAATATTTGCTTTAGAATCGGATTTTATCAGTGGAGAATCCCGTAAAAGCAGGCTGCAATTTCAAGAAGTGGATATTGTTCCTTTTGCTGCCATCAGCCTGATGCCAACAACAGAAAAGCCGCTGAGAGGCCAAAAATTAACTTATTTTACTTATTCAGAATTGTTTGTAAGTCAGTTTAATAGCGAATACGATAAGTCGTTTAACTTTTTCCTGACCACAAAAGCGGCTGACTATTTTACTGGGGCATCCGAAAAACCTGCTGAAATTGCGGCTGTTCCGGCTGCCTTTGCTGAAGGTGTAAATCAACAGATTAAAGGAAATTATAGCAATGCTGTTGAGGCTTACACCCAAATGATTAATCATCCCGATTGGGGAACTTATGCTGCGCTAAACTTATCAGTGGTGTTGGCGGAAAAAGCCGAATTGCTTCTCGCGGCAGAAAGTTTTGACAACGCAATAATGATTACCCGCCGGAAAAGCACCCAAAAGCCTGTGATAGAGGAGCAAGTAGCTGATTATTCGCGAGCACGTGATGTGCTTCATCAGCTACTCAAAGCCAATCGGGAAAATGCTTTTGCTTGGTATAATCTGGGAAATATTTACCTGCAAACACAGGATTTCCATCCCGCTATTGATGCTTATTCTGAGGCTATAAAATACGAGCCGGCTTTGGCGGAGGCTTATTATAATCGTGCGCTAACTTTACTGTTTTTAGGCGAAAACGAATTGGCATGCAGTGATTTAAGTCGTGCCGGTGAGCTGGGCTTGTCGGAGGCTTATGCGGTTATTAAGCGCTATTGTCAGTAAAACTACGTTAATCATCTTGAAAAAAATGCCGATAAATAATCAATTTAGTGCTATTACCACTCAGGTTTTCTTAGCAATAAGTAAGCGTAAAACACTTGCTTTCATAGGCTTAGTGTTGGTTTACTTGCTGCTTGCTGGAACATTTTGGCAACTTTTTGAGATGCCTCAGGGCATTCATTTTATCAGGCAAACAGACAGCCTGGCATTTCTTTCTAATTACTACCATTTTGGTGCAGGTTTTTTCGAACCTCAGGTGTTTAATTTGAGCAGTGTTGAGGGAAAAGCAGCAAATGAATTTCCGATAATATATTATTTTATCTCATTGATTTATAGCGTTTTTGGAGAGCATGAGTTTCTGTTGAGAGCTGCTAATTTGCTGATTTCTTTCACGGGTTTTATCGCCTTATTCAAGTTGATTTTTCTTATCATAAAGGATTTATTTTACACTTATTTTTTTACTTTCTTATTGTTGAGTTCAACGGTTGTAATGTATTACGCCAATAATTTTTTGCCAGATCCTGCCTCGCTCAGCTTCTCTATTTTGGGGTGGTATTTGTTTCTGTTGGTGATTTTCAAGAGAAAAAGCAGCTTACTACTTTTGCTTTCATTTTTATTTTTTACGCTGGCTTCTCTAATCAAAATCACCTATTTCATTCATCCTGTTTCAGCACTTTTTGCGCTAATAATTTCTCGGTATATCCTTAAAAATAAACTTGGTGAAGCACGACGGATAGAAATAGCAAGCCTTGCTTTTGGAGTCAGCCTGCTTTTGGTTTTGAGCTGGTGGTTTGCTTTTGTCAAGAACTACAACAGCACTTATGGCGATCATTATTTTTTAACCACGATTAGGCCAATTTGGTCACTTTCAAAGCATCAAATTTCTGAGGTTTGGCACGCTGTTTCAAATGTTTGGTACGGAAATTACCTTTACCGGAATTCCTATTATCCAATTGCGCTATTATTGCTTTTCGGGCTGCCTTTCGCGCTGTTTAAAAAGTCGTTTCTAAATTACATTGTCTGGTTTCTTTTAGCTGGCTCGGCTAGTTTGTTCGTGGTTTTTTACGCGCAATTTAAAGACCATGATTATTATTTTCTAAACTATTTTATCCCGTTTATGTTTTTGCTTTTGCATGCGTTTATTGCTGTAAAAGACAAATTCCCCGGTTTTGTCAATGCTATTTATCTGAAAATATTTTTGATTTTATTTTTGGCTTTTTCACTTTTCGACACCAGTGTGATGGTTAAAAAACGCTACGTAGAATCGCGGGATGCTTTTTCAGAAATTGGTTTTGTGTTGCAAGGCTTTGATCAAAAACTCGATAGCCTTTTGCTACCGCAAGATGCAAAATTCATTATCTATCCCGATGAAACACGAAACGGCGGCTTATATGCTATAAAGCGAAAAGGCTGGAATATTGGTCGTCATGACACGTCTTTTATCAGTCAAATCAGCACCTATAAGGATGGTGGCGCAGACTATCTATTGACGACGAAAAGGGTTGATTTTCTTTCCTATGATAAGGTTTACGAAGGTGAAGGCGTTACCATTTTTAAGGTCGGGAAATAAAAAAACCACTCCTGAAAAGAAGTGGTTTTAGTATAATCTAAGCGCGAACAAATCTAATGCTCAGCTTCTAATTCTGCTTTCAAGACCTCTGCTTTTGTTTTTGGAGGTAGTTTGTTTGGAATGTCTAGTCCATAGCCTTTCGATTTATCTACTTTTTTGAGTATGACACTGAGTATGATGGCCAAAACACCAAAACCTGCAAAAATAAGTTCAGGTACGGTATAGTTGTATTTTACGCCTTCCACTCCGGCCTTTATTTGGTCTGAAACTCCGGGGTTTGAAGCCGAAAGTGCATAGCCAATCAACATGGGTACTAATAATAAGCCAATATTTTGGATATAAAATATTAATCCATAAGCTGATCCTAAAAACCTGTTTTCGATAATTTTAGGAATAGATGGCCACATGGATGCGGGAACAAGTGAAAAAGAAATTCCTAAAAGCACTATTGTCACTATAGCCACAACAGGAGTGAATGAGGCTTCGGGGACTAAAGCAAAGATTAAATGGGAAACAGTTAATAGTATTGCGCCATACATCATCATTGTAGCTCCTTTTCCTTTAAAGTCTAAGAAAGCACCAATAAATGGTGTCAGAATCATTGCTCCAATAGGGAAAAAGGATACATATTTAGCTGCAATAGCAGCATCAACACTTAACTTGGAAGCCAACATATCTGTTGCAAATTTTTGGAAAGGGAAGATAGCAGAATAGAACAAAACACATAGCCCTGCAATGGCTAAGAAGCCTGGGTTTGATAAAATTTTTCCAAGGTCTGAAATTTTGAATGGATCTTCAGGTTCTAAGCTAACATCATCACCGGCTTGTTTGTCAAGTTTTTTGTCCATCAATGTGTAGATGAAGAAGGTGATAAAGCCGATTAAAAGGAATAACACACCAAAGAAAACAGAATTTGAAACGCCGCCACTTTCTGCAAAGATTGGTGAAAGCTGGAAAACAGCAAAAACACCTAACCTGGCAAGTGCCATTTCAAGGCCCATTGCGAGTGCTAATTCTTTTCCTCTAAACCATTTTACAATTGTTTTAGAAACCGTGATTCCGGCCATTTCAACACCTACGCCAAAAATGGCAAAGCCAAAGAAAGCCAGTTTTGCAGAAGCGGGAATGCCAACGATAAAGGAATTTAAAGATGCTTCAATTCCTGTGCCAATAAAGCCCGGTGTTAGTGCATACCATTTTATCGTACCACCTATAAGCATAAGGGCTCCTGATAATAATATTGTAAATCTTATGCCCATTTTATCGAGAATAATACCCGATAAAATTAGAAATCCTGCAAATACATTGAGGAAGAACTCAGATCCTCCAAGCATGCCAAATGTCTCGTTGGACCAAAAATAAGGCGCTTGCTCTAATAAGGTTTTTAAAGGGGCGACGACATCAACAAAGAAGTAGGCAAAGAACATTGTCAATGAAATGAGTATCAAGGCGATCCATCTTGCCGTTTTCGAATCGCGTAGCGAGGTTCTGATTTGTTCCATAACAGTTATTAATTATTAATTATTTTTTAAGTGACCAAAAGTATGATAATAAAATTAACGTCCGAAGTTTTTGTGAATATAGATATGCACCGAAAATGCCCTAAAAAAGTTAATATTTTTGTTCGACTGATTCAAAAATATAGTGGTTTTGATAATATCTAGCAAACAAGCTAATCAAACTTGTTGCCGGCGCACCCCGGCGGAAGGCTTTGTTCTCTCGCAAAGATTGCGTAATTGCTGCTGTCATAGTGTATGGTTTTGATTAAGATTGGCTAAATTAATTAAAAAAAATTACCGACCTACTCATCTAAGCGGATAGAGGTGAACAAGTTTTTTTGTCTCGAAGAACTCACCCGGGAAATAGGCCGATAAATCAGTGATTTTAACATGATACTGTTTTTTTAAAGCCAGAAGCTCCTCGTCCATTTCGCCACCTTTTAAATAGAGTACGCCGTTTTTTTTGCTGTTAATTTCTTTGCGATGCACTTTGTTGTGTGTCCATTGCATAAAGCTTTCCAAGCCTGTAACGGCACGGCTTACCACAAAGTCGAAACTTTGATTGAGCTGCTCGGCGCGGATGTGTTGGGCTTCTACATTGGTTAGGTTCAGGCTTTCAGCTACGGCTTTTACGACCTTTATTTTTTTGCCCGTGCCATCAATCAGCATAAAATGCACCTGCGGAAAACGAATCGCCAGCGGAATGCCCGGAAATCCGCCGCCGGTACCAATATCAAGCACATGTGTGCCCGGTTTAAATTGGATATAGCTAGCGATAGCCAGGCTGTGCAGCACATGTTTTTCGTAAAAATGATCCATATCCTTGCGCGAAATAACATTGATCTGCGCGTTCCATGCCTCATAAAGAGGCCTTAATGCGGCAAACTTTTCTTGTTGTTGCACGGAGAGTTTTGGGAAGAATTCAAAAATTTGTTCAGCATTCATAAGGAACATTTTTTTTGCAAAGCACAAATGTAAGATTTTCAGCAAGTGTTAGTAACAATCTTTTGTGGAAAAATGCGTTTAGTTGCCGTAACAGACATGGATAAGACCGCTACCTTTGTTGTAAATTTAAAATATCGTTTGAAGCCGCTTTCTACATACATCAGGTTTTACTTGCTTTGCATCAGCCTGTTGGTTTTTGTTGTGCCTGCTTTGGCACAAAACAAAATCAGTACCGAAGAATATATTGATACCTATAAGGATATTGCCATGGAGAAAATGGTGGAATATAAAATTCCGGCTTCGATAACCTTGGCGCAGGGCATTCTGGAGTCGGGGAGTGGCAATAGCCGATTGGCAACAAAAGCTAATAACCACTTTGGCATCAAATGTCATAAAGGCTGGACGGGCAAAACCATCAGGGTAGATGATGACGAAAAAAACGAGTGTTTCAGATCCTATCGCAAGGCGGAAGAATCGTTTCATGATCATTCGCTGTTTTTAACGCAACGATCGCGCTATGCTGATTTATTTACGCTTAACATCACCGATTATAAAGCCTGGGCCAAAGGCCTGAGCAAAGCGGGCTATGCTACCAACCCGCGTTATCCCGAACTGTTAATTCGCATAATCGAACGCTATGATTTGGCGAAGTATGACAAACAAGCACTTTCCGGCAAGCGGCACAAAGGCAAAATAGATGAACCTGCTGTTGTAGTGACTGAAACACCTCCTGAAAAGTCTGATTTCAAAGTTGTTGATAAATCAGAGAGTGGTAGGTTTATCCATGAAAATAATCGGGTAAAACTCATTTTCGCTAAAAAGGGCGATCAAATCACTAGCTTGGCTAAGGAGTTTAATATGTATAGCTGGCAGTTTATCAAATACAACGATCTGCCGAAAAACGCAGAATTGAAGACCGGGCAGCTGGTTTACCTACACAAAAAGAAACGTAAGTCGAAGGAGTTTCATTACCACAGTTTGCGACCGGGCGAGAGTTTGTGGGATGTGTCGCAACTTTATGGCATCCGCCTGAAACGTATTTATAAAATGAACGACTTTAAAGAGGGTGTAAAACCTGCTGCGGGTACTGCTGTTAAACTGCGGTAATTCAGGCTTTTGGCAGCGTCACGGTAAAAGTGCTGCCTTTTCCATAAACGCTCTCGGCTGTGAGTGTTCCTTTATTGGCTTCCGTAAATTCTTTGCAGATTGCCAGTCCGAGTCCGGTTCCTTTTTCGTGCATCGTGCCTTCACGTTTAAACGCTTCGTCAAGGAGGAAAAGTTTAGCCATATTGGCAGTTTCAATGCCGACGCCGCTATCGGTTATGGAAATTGAAAGCTTATGCCTGACTTCTTCAGAAGTGACAAAGATATCGCCTCCTTTCTCAGTGAATTTAATCGCATTCGACAATAAATTTCTGATTACTGTAGTAATGGCATTGTAGTCGGCTTTGGCAAAAAGCTCAGGGTTTACAGTTGAATTTACGGCTATTTTTTTGGCGTTGGCTTGGGTTTTTAGCAACCTGATGTTTTCGTCAACAATCTCGGAAATTCTAATTTTTGCTGGCTTCATTTTTAGTATGCCTTGTTGCGCGCGCGACCAGCTCAGCAAGTTTTCGAGCAGGCGATACAGGTCGTCGGTGCTTTTGCGCAGCGCACTCACAATCTCTTTTTTCTCGGTGTTTTCCAAGTGGTCAAAATCCGTATCTAATATTTCTGATAGACCAAGCAGCACGTTGAATGGATTTTTGAGATCGTGGGCAATGATAGAGAAAAATTTGTCTTTGGTATTATTGGCTTCTTTCAACTCTATCTCGGTTTTTTTACGTGTGGCAACTTCCTGTTTTAACGTGTTATTTGTCAATAGAAGTTCGTCGGTACGCAGGGCTACTTCCTTTTCAAGTGACTCTTTTTTGCGCCTTAGCGACCTTAGCCTTAGCAGGTATATGGTAGAAAAGAGCAGGATAATTATGAGTAGGATGAGCGAAATAAACCAATGAGTTGCCCAAAATGGACGCTTAATATTGATGATGAGTTTTGCGGGTTCGGTATTCCAGTAATTGTCGTTATTGGCACCAGTAACCTCTATTGTATATTTTCCATAGCCCAGACGGATCAGTTCTAAGCTGTTTGTGTTTCCGAGCTTGTGCCAGTTTTCGCTGATTTCAACGATGCGATAGGTGTACTGATTTTTTTGTGGTTTATAATAATTCAAAGCTGCAAATTCCAGGTAAAAAGCCTGGTTGTCGTATGCCAGTTTTACCTCTTTGGCACGGGTTATTGGTGGATCAATTATCAGTGGTTCTCCACCAACTAATAACTTGGTAAATAGTATTTTAGGAGCTATATTATTGTCGCGTAAATCTTGAATCTTAAACGTACTAACACCATTTATGCCGCCGAAATACAGCCTGTTGTCCTCATCTTTAAATGATGCACCACTATTAAACTCGTTATCCTGAAGCCCATCATCGGCTTCATAATTTCTAAATTTCTTTGTTTTGGGGTCAAAACAGCTTAAGCCCCGGTTAGTGCTTAGCCATAAGCGACCCAATTCGTCGCTCTCGATTCGATATACCACATCGTTGGCGAGGCCATCGGATGTGTTGAAGCTTTCAAAGCTGTTGGTTTGCTCGTTAAAACGATTCAAGCCATTTTCAGTGCCAATGTAGATTTCGCCCGAATTGGTTTCAAAAATGCAATAAACAATATTTGAACTGATACTGGTATTGTTTTTGTCCTGATGTCTGAAAGTCTTGAATCTCATGTCGTTATCTTGCATATAAGCAAGCCCGCCACCAAGGCTTGCAAGCCAGGTGCGGTTTTTCGAGTCGGTAAACAGCTCTCTTATACCTCCGTCAGGTATTGAAAAAGAATCTGCCGGATTATGGCTAAAGCGGCTTGTCTCGCCGGTTTTTTTATGCAGTAAATAGAGACAGTTTTCTGTGCCAATCAACAGTTCATCAGCGTTTTTATCCAGTATTGACATCATATTTACGCTCTGAATCTTTTCGGGGTCTAAGCGGATGTTCTTATAGTTATTGGGTAATCTGAGGCCGGTGGTTTTGTCGATAAGCATTATTCGACCTCCTTCAGTACCTATCCAAAGCAACTCGGGATAATTGAGGTCGGGGTGAATAACATAGGGTATCTCCGTAGCTTTACTTTTCCATTTTCTGATTCCATTGGCATCAAAGGCATTGAGGCCGCCATAGCCTCCAATATAAAGCAGGCCGCCCGGGTCTTTGTATATGCTTCTGACGCTTTTAAATGTTAAAGCGGAAGTAGCCGTTGGCTGATAATTAATATGCTTAAAACCTTTATTGTAGGGAAAATAATAACTCACGCCATAGCCATTCCCGCCGAACCAAATTCCCCCCTGTAAATCCGCTTTGATAGATTTAAAACCGTTGGAGATTAAGTCTTGAGAATTATCGGGATAATAGTAAATGTTTTGGACTGTTTTCCTTTTGAGATCAAAAATCTGAAATCCATATTCGGTAGTTGACCAAATCGCTGTATCGCCAACGAGTGCTAGAGAAAAGTTATAAGCTTCTTCTGGTTTGGTATTTTTTTGTGTCTTGAAATTTGGCCGGTTGAGTGCTTGTTTATCACGATCGAGTTTTAGCACGTATTTGCCATAGCTGGCTGCCCAAATAGTATTTTCGGTATCTTTTAATAGATCAAGAATGATTCCTCTGTTGAGGTCAGCTTCATTGTTGATGCGATTAGGGCTATATTTAACAGGTGTGAAAATTTCAGTTTCAAGATCCAGATGCAGCAAGCCACATTGATCGGTTCCAACCCAAATTTGTTTTTCTTCTAAGAGAAGACTTCTGATGTTTCCCGACTCAAAACCGTCGAAATTTAGATGTTGCATGTCCCAGAATTCCAGACTGCCGGCTTTTAAGTCGAGTTGTAAAATTCCCGTATTGCTGCCGGCATAAAGCAACTGCTGAACCGAGTCGAAAGCAATGGAATAAACATTTTCACCAATTTTTGTTGGATCGTTCACTTTCAACAAAGTTTTATACGAGTAGAATGCATCAGTAACCGGATCTAAAAAGCAAAGACTATTACCAAGTGTACCAATCCACAACCGCCCATCACTGTCTTCATTCAAAGCTAATATATGGTTGTTGGGCAAGCTGTTCGGGTCAATGTGATTGCGCCTGTATACCTTTATTTGATTGCCATCGTAGCGGTTCAGACCATCTTTGGTGGCAAACCACATCAAGCCATTGCTGTCTTCAAATATGTCGTTAATAGTACCCTGACTCAGACCTTGTTTTTGGTTGATATTGTCAAAACGATAGCTGTTTTGAGACTGGACAATATTGTTTAAGCCGAAAAACAATAAAGAAACCGTAAGAAGTACGATTTGAATAATATTTCTGCCGGTAAGCATATTGTCTGAAAATAGGTTTGATGCCGTTTGTAAGTCAAGGCCGAAAGTACAAAAAAAGACAATCAAAGCACGCGTGCGAAACTTTTTTTACTAAACACGGCAAAAATATAGCACTCATTTTTCGGCAGGGGTAAATGGTCTGTTCCAAAGTAACCAGGCTTACAATTCCAACTTCAGGTAACGCGCTGTGTGGCTCTTTTTTGATTTAGCCACCTCTTCGGGTGTTCCTTCTACGATGATTTGTCCGCCGCGTTCGCCACCTTCCGGGCCCATGTCGATAATGTAATCAGCAACTTTTATCACTTCCATATTATGCTCTATAATCAACACGGTATTGCCTTTGCCTACCAATTTATTCAACACGTCAAGCAGCACTTTCACGTCTTCAAAATGTAGCCCTGTTGTCGGTTCGTCAAGGATATAAAGCGTATTTCCGGTGTCTCTTTTTGATAGTTCTGAAGCCAGTTTCACACGTTGTGCCTCACCTCCGGAAATGGTGGTGGAAGCTTGTCCCAGGCTGAGATAACCCAATCCAACATCTTTTAATGTCTTGATCTTATGAACGATAGAAGGCATGTTCTCGAAGAACGCAACAGCTTGGTCAATCGTCATATTCAAAATATCGTTGATAGATTTTCCGCGGTAGCGCACCTCTAGCGTTTCGCGGTTGTAGCGTTTTCCCTGACACGTTTCGCAGGGTACGGAAACATCAGGCAAAAAATTCATTTCGATGATGCGAATGCCGGCACCTCTGCAATCCTCGCAGCGGCCACCTTTTACGTTAAAGGAAAAACGTCCTGGCTTGTATCCCCTGATTTTCGATTCGGGCAACTCGCCGTACAGCTTCCGGATGTCGTCAAAAACTTTGGTGTAAGTGGCTGGATTGCTTCGTGGTGTGCGCCCTATTGGCGACTGGTCAATCTCAATTACTTTGTCGATATTTTCCAAGCCTTTGATGCTCAGATAGGGCAGGGGCGTTTTTACAGAACGGTAAAAGTCTTGACTCAAAATCGGGTAAAGCGTTTCATTGATGAGGCTTGATTTCCCGCTTCCGGAAACACCTGTAACGCAAATCATTTTGCCCAAAGGTAGCTTCAGGTTTACGTTTTTCAGGTTATGGCCAGTGGCTCCTTTCAGGGTGATAAATTTGTTTTTGTGACCTTCGCGACGTGTTTTTGGGACTTCAATTTTTTTCTTTCCGCTGAGGTATTTACAGGTAATACTTTCGCAGTCAATGAGTTCACCTGGTTTCCCTTGTCCTACAATGGTGCCGCCATGCACGCCTGCGCCCGGGCCAATGTCCACCACGTAATCTGCTGCCAGAATGGTATCTTTGTCGTGTTCAACCACAATGACCGAGTTGCCAATATCGCGCAACTGTCGCAGTGATTTAATCAGCATGTGGTTGTCGCGCTGATGCAGACCAATGCTGGGTTCATCCAAAATGTACAACACGCCCGTAAGCTGCGAACCTATTTGTGTGGCCAGCCTGATGCGCTGCGATTCGCCGCCCGAAAGGGTGTTGGCGGGGCGATTCAAGTTGAGGTAGTCGATGCCTACATCGAGAAGAAAATGGATGCGTTTTTCAATCTCGCGTAGCACTTCTTTACCGATCAGCATTTGTTTGTCGCTCAGCTTTTTGGGAAGCTCTTTAACCCATGCGGCCAAAACGGTGATGTCCATCTCGGCCAGTTCGGCAATATTTTTCCCATCAATCGTAAAATACCTGGCTTCTTTTTTTAGCCGAGTTCCCCCGCATTGTGGACAACTCACATAGTTCATAAAACTACCCGCCCAACGTCTGATAGAAGGCGAAGCATTTTCATTATTCTGTGCTTCAATAAAACTGATAATACCTTCAAAATTAAGCGTGTAGGTAGTCATCACACCGAGGTATTCCTTTTTTACATCGAAGCTGCGGTTGGCACCATATAAGATGATGTCGATCGCCTCATCGGGAATGTCTTTTAAAGGCGTGTTCAGTGTGAAATTATACTGTATACCTATGGCTTCCAGTTGGTTAAATATCCAATTGTTTTTATATTCACCGATGGGAGCCAAGCCGCCCTTTCTAATACTCAAGCTATCGTCGGGAATGATTTTTTTGAGGTCAACCTCCGAAATACGTCCTAAGCCGTTACATTTTGGGCAGGCGCCGTAAGGAGAGTTAAACGAAAAGGTGTTGGGTTCGGGTTCGTCATACGAAAGCCCGGTAGTAGGGCACATCAGCAGGCGACTGAAATAGCGTACTTCGTCCGTATCTTGTTCCATGATCTGCATTAGGCCTTTGCCGTGTTTTAAAGCAGTTTGCACAGTCTGGTTAAGTCTTTTGGCACTTTTTTCATTGACTTCAATGCGGTCGATCACAATTTCGATATCGTGGGTTTTGTAGCGGTCGAGTTGTAGCCCAAAGGTGATTTCGTGTAGCTCGCCATCAATCCTGACGCGTAAAAATCCGGACTGTCTTATTTGCTCAAAAAGTTCCCGATAATGGCCTTTTCTGGCACGGACAACCGGTGCTAAAACAAGGATGCGCTTGTTAGCATATTGTTCCAGAATAAGTTGTGTGATCTGCTCTTCAGAATAGCGCACCATTTTTTCGCCGGTATTGTATGAAATGGCATCAGATGCCCTGGCGAAAAGCAGCCTGAGAAAGTCGTATATCTCCGTTATCGTACCAACGGTGGATCGTGGGTTGCGGTTAACGGATTTCTGCTCGATGGAAATTACCGGACTAAGGCCTGTGATTTTATCTACATCGGGACGTTCCATGCTGCCGATAAACTGGCGCGCGTATGCCGAAAAGGTTTCCATATAGCGCCGTTGACCTTCGGCATAAATGGTGTCGAAACTGAGCGAAGATTTACCACTGCCACTCAGTCCTGTTATTACAACAAGCTGATTGCGTGGTATCTTTAAGTCAATATTTTTTAAGTTATTTACCCTGGCTCCGTATATTTCCAGGAATTTATCTTCTGAAAAGCTATCCTTCATGTGTTTGTTTCAAAAACGAATTTGCAAAGTAAGGAATTATTGTTGAAGATATCGCTTTTTGAGTTCGTTATGTGTGAGGTCGAAGGGTGGAAGCGGTATTTTTATGGTGTAAATTTGTCCACGCCTCACCTTTAATTTATTGCTGCGTAACCACGGGTTGAAATATTTCAGCAGTTTATAGCTGATATTGTGTTCGTGGGCATAATCAGACCAGCTGTCCACGTCGTCTCTTATTTCAACCAGTTTGAAATGGAGCGGTGGATACAAACTGGAGCTTTCCAAAAAAAAGCCGTATTGTTCGGGGCTTTCGATGATCATTTTAAGGGCCACCATCCTGAAAAGATAGCGTTCCGTTTCTTCCGCCATCAGCAAATCGAAGTAAGAATCGGCTTTTTGGTCTGAGCGAAAATTATTGATACGGCGATTGCCTGCATTAAACGAAGCTGCCACCAGCGACCAACTTCCGAAGCTTTCATATGATTTCAGCAGGTAGCGACAGGCTGCGGCAGTGGAAAATTCCACATGGTAGCGCATGTCCACATCCTTGCTTATTTCGAGGTCATAATCTTTGGCTGTTCCCTTTAAAAACTGCCAAAAGCCAACAGCACCAGCTGGTGATTGGGCATTGGTGAGGTTGCTCTCGATCATGCTGAGGTATTTAAAATCATCGGGAACGCCATATTGTGCCAAAATGGGCTCAATAACAGGAAACCAACGGTTGGCACGCTTGATATTCAGCAAGGTGGAACTGTGCCAGTAAGTGTTTACGATAAGCTCTCGTTCCAGGCTTTCACGCGTCATAAAAAGCTCGATCGGAATAATTTCGCCGGCAAAATAAACCTCATAGGGAAGGTCGAAATTTTGAATACTGTAGCTGTGTTCGTTTTCTATAACCGGCTCGTAATAAGTGTTCTGAGGAGTGGTTGTATAAAAAAATAACCAACCTGAAGTGCCGGCTAAAAGCACAAATAATAAAGAAAGAAAAAGATTGCGTAGCATGCGGCAGACTTTTTTATTCTCATCAAACGTATATGACACGCGCTATGTTCAAGACGGGGTAGAATTAAAACGGACTTATAAAATCTTTAAAGAGTGGTGAGATTTGGTCTTTTTCGGAAAGGATTGGGTTTTTAATATTCCAGTCGATATTCAAATCCGGGTCGTTCCAACGGATGCTGCCTTCCGAGGCTTTGTTATAGACATTGGTGCACTTGTAAAAGAAAACGGTACTATCCTCCAAAGTAACGAAACCATGCGCAAATCCCGGTGGCACCCAATACATCATTTTGTTTGATTCAGTAAGCTCGATAGAAGCCCACTGGCCGTACGTTGGTGAGTTTTTTCGGATATCAACAGCCACGTCCAATACGGCGCCTTTCATCACGCGTACCAACTTACCCTGCGCAAATGGCGGTGCCTGAAAATGTAATCCACGCAAAACACCTTTCATCGACTTTGACTCGTTGTCCTGCACAAAGTTTTGGTCGATGCCCTTACCCAGAAATTGCTCCTTATTATAAGACTCGAAAAAATAGCCGCGATTGTCTTCAAATACAGTAGGTTTCACGATAAGTAGATCGGGGATTTTGGTAGTGATGATTTCCATGGATTGATGTGTTGATTTGCTGATGTGCTGATGTGCTGATGTGTTGATGTGTTGATGTACTGATGTGTTGATGCGATAACTTGTTTATAAGTTTATACGTATCGAAGTTAAAGGTGATCGAGCGGTGGTTGCTGAGTACTCGTGGTGAGCGCGTCGAACCATGCCTAAGTATGCCGAGAGCATCGGGTAGTTGAAGAGTTCACGAGTCCAAGCGTTGAACCTTTCAACTCGTGAACCCGTAAACTCATAAACCCTTAAACTCCTCTACAAATGTATTACTTCGTCATAAGCTACCGCGGCAGCTTCCATAATGGCTTCCGACATGGTCGGATGAGGATGCACTGATTTGATGATTTCGTGTCCTGTAGTTTCCAGTTTGCGGGCAACAACAGCCTCTGCAATCATTTCAGTTACATTGTCGCCAATCATGTGGCAGCCAAGCCATTCGCCATATTTGGCGTCAAAAATAACTTTCACAAAACCGTCTTTGTTACCCGCTGCGCTGGCTTTTCCGGACGCAGAGAAGGGGAATTTACCCACTTTAATTTCGTAGCCGGCTTCTTTGGCTTGTTTTTCTGTCATACCTACCGAAGCCACTTCTGGATTGGTATAGGTGCATGAAGGGATATTGCCGTAGTCAAGCGGCTCGGGATTAAGGCCGGCTATATTTTCTACGCAGGTAATGCCTTCGTGCGATGCGGTATGTGCCAAAGCTGGGCCGTGAACGATATCGCCAATGGCATAAATGCCTTCCATATTGGTGCGGTAAAAATCATCAACCAGCACCTTGCCTTTTTCTGTTTTCACGCCGGTTTCTTCTAAGCCGAGGCCTTCGAGGTTTGTGGCAATACCAACCGCTGAAAGCACAATTTCTGCTTCAACTTGTTCCTCGCCTTTTTTAGTCTTGATGGTAACTTTGCAAAGCTTTCCGGAAGTATCTACTTTTTCTACGGAAGAGTTGGTCATCACCTTCATTTTGGTCTTTTTAAAAGAGCGCTCCAACTGCTTGGAAACCTCTTCGTCTTCGATGGGCAAAATGTTTGGCATGAATTCTACCAGCGTAACATCAACGCCCAAACTGTTGTAGAAAAAAGCAAACTCGGAACCGATAGCGCCTGAACCAACTACGACCATCGACTTTGGCATTTTGGGCAAAACCATGGCATCGCGGTAGCCGATAATTTTTTTACCGTCGATGGGCAAGTTTGGAAGCTGCCGTGAGCGCGCGCCAGTAGCCAGAATGATATGGTCGGCTTCGTAAGTAGTTTCTTTTTTGTCGGCTGCTGTAACCGATACTTTTTTGCCTGGAACCAATTTCCCAAAGCCGTTAATCAGCTCAATTTTATTTTTTTTAAGCAGGAACTGAACCCCCTTGCTCATGCCATCGGCTACTGATCGGCTGCGGCTCACGATATTCTCGAAATCCGGCTTGGGTTCGCTTTCCAGGGTGATGCCATAGTCGGCGGCATGCTTCATATAATTGAACACCTGCGCACTTTTTAGCAAGGCTTTTGTAGGGATGCAGCCCC
>Ga0265293_10000950_pt1 | contig 66302 bp, 58 predicted proteins | sample Munlanlewell138R_FD_192505 | JGI IMG/M metagenome (GOLD analysis project Ga0265293, IMG submission 192505) | Leachate microbial communities from a municipal landfill in Southern Ontario, Canada - Leachate well 138R | ecosystem: Engineered > Solid waste > Landfill > Unclassified | place: Canada... | reverse complement strand
GGTCAAAAAACATTCAACTTGATTTGCCCCCAGCTCGTTTGGATGCCGTTTGCCATTAAAAACAATAAAGTACTTGATCCAATACAGATATGATTTTATCGTTCGCAAACTGTAGCGACGAACAAGCCGGGCCTTCAGGGCGATATATCTTCTTTTGAAGGCGGAGCGGGTTCGGGTGATATCAGAATCCTCGAATTCAGAAATTCTTATCGTAAGAAGATTGTCGAATGGCTTGATGTTCTCAGCACTAAGAACGTTTCGAGGGACATTTCTGTCGATTCTGATTTTAATGTTTTGTTTGGGGCGGAAAAATTATCCCAATTCAGTGGTAGTACACTTTTGCGAACAGTCCTTGCTCTCAGGGCTGCCTTCTTTGAACTGTTCATTTCCATGGGATGCACTTCTATAGAGTTCCTGATATTTGATACGCCACGGCAGCATGATATTGAAACTAAAGATTTTGCAGCATTTATCACCAAGTTAAAAAGCATCTGCAAAGGTAATCGAGCTCAGATCGTCTTCTCTACCACAGAGTACCACTACAACGCAGCTGAAGGGGACATAGAGTGGAAACCGGAATTTTCTGGCTTTGAACAGCCAAAGTACTTAGGTGTAATTGATAATAATCGAGCTCCTAGCTAGACCCTGTGAAGGTAAAATATGAAGTTTTGCAGGTGGGAATACCATAAAAAGTCGACTAAATTGTGTGCCCGCTTTTTACAGGATGTAGGAATAGTGTTGATGGCGCAGATTGCGTATAACAAACGCAAGCACACGGAACAATTTTACGCTTCGCTTCAAATTGTCCGGTGTTGCGGGCGTTAGGAGTTCAATGTGCCAAAAGGGATATTTATGAATAAATGAGTAATTTTTGGGTCAACCGCACTTAACGTGATTCTTATCATTTGGCTTGTAGTGGCTCTAACCCCTGAAGAGCCGACGCTTGTCGATCTTTCTATCCATACTCAGCAAGATCTAGAAAAGGCACAAGAAGTTAAAGCAGGTATCACTTCAGAGCAGTTAATAAAATTAATGGGCAATCCAGCTCTGCGGGAATTTGATCAAGAAAAAGAAGAATGGCACTACTGTAAAACTGGTCACAATGTCGATGAGTATTGGACTTGCCCCGGATAGGTAGGTAGACACTCCTAGGCTATTGTTTTCCGCTACGCTCGAAATTTTCCGCTGAGCGCGGCGTTATGCGTAAAGGCATCGAGATCAACCATGGCGAATAATTGGAATATTCCAGCAAAGCTAGAAAAGGAAGTCCGAGAGCGTGACAAAGCCTGTGTTTATTGCGGCAATGAATTTTTGTCCCACAAAGAGTCCGCAAAGGCATCAGCCAGTTGGGAGCACATCATCAATGATTCATCAATAATAAGCAGAGACAATATTTGTCTGTGCTGTCGTGGCTGCAATGCCAGCAAAGGCCAAAAGCAGCTTTCTGTTTGGACATCGGTCATTCCTCTTTGCTCTAGGATAAAGAAATGACACAGAATTCTGAACACTACTAATTAAGCAGGCAATAACAAATGGGCAGTAGCGTCACGCATAACAATGTCGTCTTCGGCTGGGACTGCCATTCCGCTGGCGCTCCAGCCAGCCCCAAACCGCGGCGTTATGGGTTCAAAAGTGCCGGTCTACGTCCACGCTATTGTGAAGGATTCGGATTACAACAATTTTGGAATCAGTGCCAGGTCGGTAGAAAATTATATGGCTGCCTTGACTAAATTTTTTGTATTCTGGCTTAATGTCATCGGCATCTTTGCCAATCTCGGGTTGGCGGGCAAGCAGCTTGAAAGCATCATCAAGTTGTTTCAGGTATTTATCTCGCTGCCGTTTCCCCCATTTTTGAGAGGTAAATCGACCAATCTCTATCATGTCTTTCCGGGCAGCAGCGGTAAGCAAATATGGGCGCATTAATGAGCTTCGTCATCCAGTTCGGCAATAACGCTTTCATAGGAATAATCTGCAATTCCGCTTCGCTCGCCTTCGTCCAAAAGGCGTCGCAGCCTTTCAAGTTTGCTTTCGGTTTCTTCCAGCATTCGCAATCCGGCACGTACAACTTCGCTAGCAGAGCCGTAGCGGCCGTTTTCTATCTGTTCTGCTATGAACTCGTCAAAGTGCGGACCAAGGGTGATACTAGTATTTCTGGCCATGTCAGTGCTCTTGTACCAAATATTGGTACATTTTGCCAAACACCCATAACAAGCGCAAGCAGTTCGTATCGAAAATAAAGGGGTGAAAATAAAGGGGGCGTATCGGAATGGCACTTATTTAAGCCGTCATTCCTGCGGAGGCAGGAATGACTGCGTGATATATTCCGGACAGTAGTGCGCCTCCGCGGGAGTGACGAAAATCCTGACTTTGGCGCTAAGTCAGTGCCTTTCTAATACGATCCGTTAACGCCCATTATTTGCTGCAGGTTAGCCGTACTGCTGAACGTACTCCTTGGCGTGGGCCAGGTAGTCCCGATTCCAGCAGAAGGAGCACCACCCCACACCGGTTTTGCCTTCGATAGTACAGCTTTGCGCAGCCTCGTGAAGAACGACCACTGGGTCGTAGTCCACCGGCAACACAGCAAATGTTTTGCTATCGATGGTCACTTGGCGGCCTTCGCTATCCTTGACTCGCATTTGAATCGCCTGGTGCATCATATTGCTGTCGAAACTGTAGTCGTGTTCAACCGCCACAATCTGGCGCATCAGCCCATCTTTAAAAAGAAAGCCCTGCTGATGTATGCGGCCATAAAACTGAAGTTCAAAAACATGAACACAAATATCTTCGGTAACGGCGTGAAACCACTTGTAGTGCTGATTGAGCTTCCAGATACGAGCACCCCAGGAGTGATCCCTCACCATCATGGAATTCACGGCATAAGTCTTGCCATCCACGACAATGGTGCCTTTGAGGGTTCCGTGCTGCTCTGTGCGATCATTGCCAAAAAAATCGGGAATCCCTGGCTGGCGGGTACTGAAACTGTAGGCCGGGTGGAGGGCTTCATAGCGAAGATCCATGCTGAGACGCTCGCCTCGCCAGCCCAGATCAACTTTTTTGTGAGGCGCCCTGATGGCCATATTGAAGCCGCCTATACGAAAGTCATAAAAGTCCATATCGTCGGCAACCCGACCCTCGGACTTCTCCGCAATCAGCTCGTCGAGAGCGGGTCCAAACAGGCAAGCCGCTCCCTTTGCCTCGCCATCCCAAGTTATGGTGGGATACATCCAGCCCGCTATACCGTACTCCGGCAACATAATCATGTGAGCCAGGGATTCCCGACCCCCGTCCTTGCCAAGCTTGTGGCGATTGGCGTGCTCGGCGGGAAACGAGGCGAAATCTTCGCTAATTTTTATCATGATGCTTTTTACTCCATAGGTAGAAAATAAAAGGATCTCTCGAATATTTGGCCAAACCAGAGGCGGTTAACCGATAAATATTCGATACCACCCCTTAACCCTGGCGGAGAATAGGACAAACTTGATGGCGCGACAACCTCAAATCAGCGCAAGCTGTCCCGAATCGCCCGCTGATCGGCACTTCTTGCTGTACCACCGGTAAACCGGCACTATAACGGCTCAATAGTCTGGTTGGTTATGAGCAGTTATCCTTTTCTTCGCCCCGAATTTTTCGCCGCCCTTGAAGACAGCGGCAGTGCGGTTGCGGCTACCGGCTGGCAGCCCTGCCATCAAACCCTTGTGGAAAATGGCGCGCCCCAGGCGTTTATGCCCCTTTATGTGAAGCAGCATTCCTATGGCGAGTACGTGTTTGACTGGGCGTGGGCGGACGCCTACCAGCGCAACGGCCTCAATTACTACCCCAAGCTGCTCACCGCCATTCCCTTTACGCCGGCGACCGGGTCCAGAGTGCGATTTGGCTCAGGGGCAAAACGGGAAGCGCTGGCGGCGGAGTTGATTGAGCGCACCCTGGATTTTGCCGCCGAGACCCAGGCCTCCGGCTGGCATTTGCTGTTTCCCGATGCCGAACATTTAGCGCTTTTTAGCGACCCCAGGCTTATGCACCGCAAGGGTGTGCAATACCACTGGTTTAACCGCAATTACCACAGTTTCGACGATTTTCTAGGTCACTTTAACTCCCGCAAGCGCAAGATGGTGGCTAAGGAACGCCGCCAGGTGGCAGAACAGCAACTGGTGATTGAACGCTTTACCGGCGCGGAGATTACGGCGGATTTATGGCGCCTGTTTGCGCTTTTTTACCAGCGCACCTATTTGAAACGCAGCGGTTCCCGCGGTTATCTGACACCGGAATTTTTTGCCCTTGTCGGCGCCACAATGCCCGAACACTGCCTGCTGATCACCGCCCGCCAGGGCGATCAGGTGGTGGCTGCGGCGTTTTATCTGTTTGACGACGATACCCTGTTTGGCCGCTATTGGGGCTGTCTTAAAGAGTTCGATTTTTTGCACTTTGAACTCTGTTATTACCAGGGCATCGAGTTCGCCATTGCGCGCAAGTTGAAAAAATTTGATGCCGGGGCACAGGGCGAGCACAAGATTCTGCGCGGCTTTGAGCCTGTGGTTACCCACTCGTTGCACTGGCTTGCGGAACCGGCCTTTGCTGCAGCAGTAGCGCGGTTTTTACGGGAGGAAGACAGACAGATTGAACATCATGTACAGCAGGCAGCCACACTGTTGCCCTACAAAAAAGCCCCTTGAAGGGTGAGGCCTCAGGAAAAAGCTACAGGGAAAAGGACGCGCCGCAGCCGCAGGTGGTTTTCGCGTTGGGGTTGGATATTGAAAACTTGGAGCCTTGCAGACCTTCTTCGTAGTCCACCTGGGAGCCTTGAAGGTACTGAATACTGAGGGCGTCGACAACGACGGTGGCGCCGTTGAGCTCAATAATGGTGTCGTCTTCCGCCACCTGTTCGTCAAAGGAAAAACCGTACTGAAAACCGGAGCAGCCACCGCCGGTGACAAAAACACGCAGTTTGAGGCCGGAGTTGCCATCCTCCGCCACTAGGGATTTAACTTTTGCAACGGCGGCGGGTGTAATTTGCAGCGCCGTGGGCATAAAGGATTCAACGACAGACATGGGTCTCCTTGAGGATATACCAATAACCAACTGTTAAGGTCGGGTATTCTAGCATGGATTTCACCGCCGAATTCAACTGCCATTGCCCGCCCGCTTCAACCCTGGCTCAGTTGGGAGCCAGCCCTGCTGGCGATAAACCATTGCCAACCATCGGCTGCAGGGCAACCTCCTACAAAAAAACAGCACTATGCTTTGTAACCCTGCCCGGCAGGTGAGGGTTTACGAGGCCAGAAATCCATCGCCGGGGCGCCCGGCTCCCACAGGGCTGTTTGGAGCCTGTTCGACGCCTAGAATTCAGAGACACGCCAGGGGTATTCCTTGATCACCAGGGAGTTTGGCCGTCCGGTTTCATAGAGGGACACCACGAGTTTTTCCGGCACAAAATGCTCGGGCAGTACAAAGGTGCCCTGAATGACCTTGAAGTATTTGAAGCGAAAGCTGATGTTGTCTTCGTCCATGGCGGGATCCGCTTCGCTGAACGCAATGGTATCCGGTATTTTCAGCAGCGAGCCCTCGATGGAAAGGGCGAGGGTGGCGTCGATGGTCTGACTGAGCACTTCTTTGCGACGCACCACAATTTGATAGAGAAAGCTGTTGTCATCCCCGGTTTTGCGCAGGGTGATATTTTCGAGGCTTAAACCCAATTGCCCCTCATCGTCTTCAACGAGGTTTTTATAGAGATAGAGCTCGCCCTCCAGGCTGACCAGCTCGGTGCGCAATTCGGTGACTTTTTCCCGCAATTTTTCCTGGGTTAACTGGTTGACCTTGTCGGCGATGGTGAGGTTGGCCAGTTCCTGATCCCGCTGATTCAGCAGGGTTTCTGTGTCGGCCAGCTGTTTCTCCATGCGCCGGTAGTCGAGCATGGCGTCACTGAAAATGCGGCCGCCAAAGGCAAAGCCGAGCAGCAGTCCAATCACCAGAGCGCTAACCAGCAGTATGGCGAGCTGGCGGCGATGGTGGATGCTAATCACAGCGACCGCCCCTGGGCTTGCTCACCGCGATACTGTTTTCAACATGCATAACTCTTTATCCTCTCCAAGCCCACCGGCTCCCTATCATAACCCAGCTAGTGCGCCAATCTGCTATTTGGTTTCTGCGCGCAATCGCCGTTCGCCGCTGTCTGGATTGGCGGCGGCGCAACAATCCCCATGGTAGATATTGAGGCTTTCTATCAGGTCTGAAACAATGCAGCCCTGAAACAGAGGGTCGAGCTTCACCGCTGCTGGTGGGCGCCACGAGGAGAAATACAATGTTTGCATGGGTTGAAGCCTTTCACATTATCAGCGTTGTCTGCTGGTTTGCGGCGCTGTTTTACCTGCCAAGGCTGTTTGTTTATCACGCCATGGCGGAAGACGAGCTCGGCAAGGAGCGCTTTAAGGTGATGGAGCGCAAGCTCTCCAGGGGTATCGCCACGCCATCGTCAATTGCAACCCTGTTCTTTGGCGGCTGGCTGGTGGCCTTGTCGCCCCAGTATTATTTCAGCGCTGGCTGGTTTCACGCCAAGATTACGCTGGTGGTGTTACTGCTGATTTACCACCATTTTTGCCTCTATTATCTGAAACAATTCCGCAACGACACCAACACCAAAAGCCATGTTTTTTTCCGCTGGTTTAACGAAATACCGGTGTTTATGCTGGTGGGCATTGTAATTCTGGTGATCGTCAAACCTTTTTAACCAAATGCCATCGCGGCGGCGCTACAGCGCCGCCACCAGCATATAGACACCAGCACCGGCAAAATAACCCAACAGTGCCAGCCAGGCGATATTTTTCAGATACCAGAAAAAGTTGATTCTCTCCATGCCCATCAGGGCAACACCGGCGGCGGAACCAATGATCAGACAGCTTCCGCCGGTGCCCGCCGTGTAGGCGATCAGCGACCACATTTCGTGATCCATGGGAAAGCTGTACATTTTCTGCACGGCGGCAACCAGGGGCACGTTATCCACAATGGCCGACAGCAGGCCTATGGCCAGGGCAATGGCTTCCATATTGCCGATTTTTTCATCCATGGCACTGGCCAGGTCGCGAAGCACGCCGGTGCCCTGCAAGGTGCTCACCGCCAGCAGAATGCCAAGGAAAAACAAAATCGCGGAAGAGTCAATTTTCGACAACGCATGAATGGCGGTGTAGGGCTTTTTCTCTTCTTCGGTTTTGTCGACATGGAGAATTTCCGACAGCGCCCAGACCACGGCGAGGGCGAGCATGATGCCCATAAAGGGCGGCAAGTGGGTGATTGTCTTGAACACGGGCACAAACAGCAGCATGCCGGTGCCGACAAAAAACATGATTTTACTACCGCGAATTTTTTCTTCCTCAAGGGCGTGCTGGGTGTCGTATTTATTGCGAATGATTTCGCCCTTGAGTTTAAACATCACCAGACTGAGGGGCACCAACAGGCAAACCAGGCTGGGCAGGAACACGGCGTGAATGATACCGCCGGTGGAAATCTGGCCGCCAATCCACAGCATGGTGGTGGTAACGTCGCCAATGGGCGACCAGGCGCCTCCGGCATTGGCCGCCACCACCACCATGCCCACAAACAGGAGGCGCTGCTTGTCGTCGTGAACCAGGCGGCGCAGCAGGACACCATAACGATGGCGGTGGTGAGGTTGTCGAGCGCCGCAGACATAAAAAAGGTCACCAGGCAGATGATCCACATGAGTTTGCGGGAATTGCGGGTGGTGATGCGGTTGGTAATGATTTTAAAGCCCTGGTGAGCGTCTACCAATTCGACGATGGTCATGGCTCCCATCAGAAAGAAGAGAATCTGGGCAATATCGTAGAGATGGTGTTCGAGTTCCTCTGATACGGTTGCGGTATTGCCGAGAATCGCCCACAGCGCCCACATCAAAACCCCGGCAAAGAGCGCGGGAACGGTTTTATTGATTTTGACGGAATGCTCAAAAACGATCGCCGCATAACCGACCACAAAAATCACCACCAGAGCTACGACCATAAATCCTATCTCTTATTTTGAGTAACTACTTTTGAGTATTTTTAGCGAGAACGGGATAGTATGCGGACAGCTACCGAGAAGGAAGCCGTGATCGTAGAAAAACCCTAAAAAATTTCCCTTTTTCTGGCTTGGCTCTTCATGGTTGCCGCAGATTGCCCCTCGCCATTGGCACTGCCCCCACAAACCGGGATAGCCTCAAAGGCCGATTGTCTGGATAATAGCGGGCAATCCCTGTCGTGAGTCCTGCCATGAGTAAATCCGAGTCTCTTTTCACCGCCGCCCAACGGCATATCCCCGGCGGCGTCAATTCACCGGTGCGCGCCTTTCGCGCCGTCGGAGGCACTCCGGTGTTTTTTGACAGCGCCAGTGGCGCCTACCTGTTTGATGCCGACGGCAAACGCTACGTGGACTATGTCCAGTCCTGGGGTCCCATGATTCTCGGCCACGGCCACCCGCAAGTGCTCGCAGCCATTCGCCAGCAGCTCGACAAGGGGCTCACCTTCGGGGCACCCACCGAACTGGAAACACTGCTGGCTGACAGGCTCTGCGAGCTGGTGCCCGGCCTCGACATGGTGCGCATGGTCAATTCCGGCACCGAAGCCACCATGAGCGCCATTCGCCTCGCTAGGGGTTTCACCGGGCGGGACAAAATCGTCAAGTTCGAAGGCTGTTATCATGGCCATTCCGATTCACTGCTGGTAAAGGCCGGATCGGGCGCGCTGACCCTGGGCATTCCTAGTTCCCCCGGTGTACCGGCGGCGTTGGCGGATCACACGGTTACCCTCACCTACAACGACAGCGCTTCGGTGCGCGAGGTGTTTGCTGCCATTGGCGCGAAGATCGCCTGCATTATTGTCGAACCGGTGGCGGGCAACATGAGCTGCATTCCTCCAGCGCCGGGCTTTTTGGAAACCCTGCGCGAGTGCTGCAGCAATGCCGGCGCCCTCTTGATTATCGACGAAGTGATGACCGGCTTTCGCGTTGACCCCCATTGTGCCGTTGGCCACTACGGCATAGACGCGGATCTGATCTGTCTCGGCAAGGTCATTGGTGGCGGTATGCCGGTCGGGGCTTTTGGCGGCAAGCGCAAGGTTATGGAACAACTGGCGCCGCTGGGGCCTGTGTATCAGGCGGGCACCCTGTCCGGCAACCCTGTGGCCATGACTGCCGGACTGACCACATTGAATCTGTTGTCGCAACCGGGTTTTCACGATGCCCTTTTTGCCAAAACCGAGACCCTGGTGAAAGGCTTGAGGGAGCGCGCTAATGCCGCCGGCATTGCCATGACCAGCAACCATGTGGGTTCGATGTTTGGCGTCTTTTTCACTGAAGAAGAAACCGTCAGCAATTATCAACAGGTGATGGCCTGCGACAGCGCACGCTTTGGCAAATTTTTTCACGCCATGCTCGACGAGGGCGTCTACCTGGCGCCCGCCGCCTACGAGGCGGGATTTATGTCCGCCGCCCACAGTGACGCCGATATTGACTTCACCCTGGCGGCAGCGGAAAAGGTGTTTGCCCAACTGGGCAACTGAGGCACCGCCTGCGGGACAGGCTCCGACCGAAAATTCTCCATCTGTAGGAGCTTGCCCTGCAAGGGATAGATTGTTGGCCATGTCATCGCCAGCAAGGCTGGCTCCTACCAAAACAAAGCCTTACCCGCAGGAGACTGTTTGCAAACAATCACCAACGATCGGCTGGGCGGAATAACATTATCTGGAACTGCTGAGGCAAGCGGCGCTGACGCCGGGAATCGCCGAATCCTCGCAAGCCTCGTCAATGACCACTGTCAGCCTCCCGAGCGGTAATTGTCGGCACTTCGCCGCCGGGGCGCGGGGAAATAAAGCGGCTCTCTTCCGCCATCAGGTTTTTCAGCAGCGCGGGGTTGTTCAATGAATTGATCTCCGCCATATCGCTCCAGGCGTATTTTTTCCCCGTGGTGCGCTCATAGACGACGCCGTCCACCCAGTAGGCGTTAACCACATAGGACGATAGCACCGAGGCGCGGGTGTCGGGCAGCTCAGCCAGGTGCTCACCGTTGCTGTAATCGGTGCGTTCGCCAACACAGCCCAGGGCGCTCTCCATGAGGGTCGGCACAAGATCCTGGTGCATGGAGACGCGATTTTCAATCGCTCCCGCTGTCACCCCCGGCGCCTTCACCACCAGGGGCACCTGGGTTTGCCAGCGCGAGAAATTGCTGCCGTGCCCCCAGAACCCCATGCCGTTTTCATTGAATTCTTCGCCGTGATCGCCAGTGATAATCACCCAGGTATTTGCCAGTGCCCCTGAGCTGTCCAAGGTTGCAAAGACGCGGCCAAGGAGATTGTCGATATAAAAGAGGCTGTTGCGATAATCGTTTTTGAAGGTGGTGTTGTCGGCCATTTTGTTAAGGGCATAACTGCCTTCAATTTTTGGCACCGGCTGAAAGTGGGTGAATTCCGGGGGATAGATATAGGTGGAATGGGATGATGTCAGAAAAAGAAAGTCAAAATTTGCGCTCTTGTGGCGCTCGACACCGGCAAAACTGGCAATAAATCGGTCGACGATGTCGCCATCCTTTTTGCTTTCATGGTAATCCTCTGCGGCCACGGAGGAAAAGAACAGGGAGCGCAGGGCAAAACGATCCAGGTCGCCACTGGTAAATACCCGCTGACGATAGCCAAGCTCATGGAGGGTTTTGGTAAACAGGGAGGGGTGGCTGAGGGGCACCGCCTTGAACTTGTCGTAATAGGTTGGGTGCAGTCCGTACAGCAAGCCAAACAATCCGGGAACCGTGGCCGAGCCACTGGATAGATGCCGCTGGTAGCGGGTTGCCCCCTGGGAAAAATTCCACAGGTTTGGCATGGTTTCGGGGTTGAGCATTTCCGCCTGCCAGCTTTCCAGCACAATCATCAAGATAGACGCCTGGCTGTCGGCACGGCAATGAGGCGCCTCGAGGGGATAGTTGACCATTCCGTCCGCACCGCTACCGCTGGCAGCCTGACCGGCCACCGGAGGAAATAGCGCCGGCAACAGGGTGGCAAGGCGCTCGCCATTGTCATAACTGGTAATGGGGGAAAAGGCCGGCAGAAATGGGGCGTAGCGGGTAATTTCTTCACGATCGTAACGGTACGCCCAAAAACCAATGAGCGTATTGACGACAAACACCGGAATAATCGCAAGCAGAACCCGGCGCGCCGCCACGCCATGCCCGGGGGAAACCCGCGCGCTGAAACGCTGCAGCCAAAAACTGAGTAGCAACAGGGCAACCCCAGCCAATCCGGCAATCAGCAGTAAAAACAGGGGAATGCCCATGCCGCGAAAATCGAAAAAAAACATTTCGATCATCAACCATTCGACATGAAAGTGGTAGAGATCAAAAACAGCGGCATCAATCAGCAGAAAAATGACCCACAGCCACAGTGCCACCGGCACCAGCCAGCGGGTCATCGCAAACAGCGCCAAGGGCAAAAGCAGGGCACTGACCAGAGTTACCAAAAGGCCGTGATAACCCAGCAGGGTCGCCAGGTAAATGCCCGGCACAGGCGCAGTTGGCAACGGCGCTTTTGCCAGGTACAGCAGTACAAAAGCCCAGGTCACCAGAACGGCGTAAAATGTCAGCGTAAAGTGGGATAAGAGTCGCAATTTCATCGCCGCAGTATACCAGCCGTTACAACCCCTAGCCCGGAAATTGCACCAGTACCCGCTGAAATCTGAGTTTTGCGCGGGTATAACAGACTTAAACGTCATTGCAGCTCGGTAACAGTTTGCTACCGGCTACGTTTGCCTGCAACCCTTTCGAAGGTATAGGGCAAGGCTGTCTTGCCTTTGCAAATTTTGCGCATACCCTAAGAAGAGTGGCGGCGTTTATTCGCGCCCCTGGTGTTAACCTTAAAGACCGGTACATGCCCCTATCGACGAGGAGGAAATCGCCCATGCACCTCTATCCCCTTGCCCTGGTGGCCGGGCTGTTGCCCCTGGCAACCATCAACGCCACCTATTTATTGTCCGCCAGCTTCGGCCATGTGGCCTGGTGCATTCCCTATCTCGACAGCTGCACATCCATCAGCGCAACGGGGCGTTACCCCCCGGCCTATTTTGTTTTCAAGGGCGCCATGATTCCCGCCGCCGTTATCTTGATGGCCTACTGGCTGCTCAATGTTCACTGGCTAAAACAGCTGGGTTGCTGCCACAAAAACTGGCAGCGCGCCCTGACCCTGCTCGGCATCGCCGCTGGCTCTGGACTGATTGTCTACGCTGTCCTGCTGGGATCCATACCGCCGGAGTATCGCGTTCCCAGGCACACCGGGGTTATCGCCTTTTTTGGTTTTAGCTTTTTTGCCCAGTTGCTGATTACCTGGCTAATCGACCAGCGCCCGCCAATGGGCAGCCATTACAGCGGCCACCTGCGCTGGTTAAAGATCCTGCTCAGCCTGGACATGGTGCTCGGCCTGGCAACGGTGATTGCCGGTTTTGTCATTCCCGATCTCTACAGCCAAATCGACAATGCCGTGGCCTGGAACTTTACCCTGTTGCTCTGCCTTCACATTATGCTCACCGCCGATTTGTGGCGGCGCACAGACTTCCGTTTCAATTTCAGCGCCAAACCCTGATCTGCGTCAATACCATAAAAACTGTAAGGGAATAATCTGAAGCCGAGATTTCTTCATCACGGTGAGTGTTTTTATGTATATGGATACGGTTGTTTTTGCAGGCCTGGCAACGGTGGCACTGGTCTGTCTGTTTTTCGGCGGCCTCTACCTTTTCATCAAAAAGGACATGCGCGATCATCAAAACCAAAAGCGTTGAGGCGCTGTCGCAGCCAGCGCCGTGGCGGCTGGCGGCAAGGGGGAGCGTATAGCAATCGCAAGCAGGGTTCGCTCCTACAGGTTGTCGACCCTCGCTGGCAAAATGCAGCTTATAGCTTCGATTTGCCGGCGCGAGAAGAGCCCCGTCATCATCAAAAGGCGGCCACAAACAGCCCGATGATGGCGAAAAAACCACCGGCCCAGAACAGGCTTCTGGCGGTGGCGAGATCGCGAATATAGCAAACTCCGTAGCCAACTCGACAGGCGACATGAACGACAGCGAGAACATCCACCGCCGCCTGCGGAGCGCCCGCCAGATGGGCGATAATCACCGCGCCGATAAAGCCGGGCAGGGATTCATAGGAATTGGCCTGCGCCCAGTTCGCGCGCTGTTCTGCGCCGCACAGGCTTTCCAGCAAAGGCCGCGAGGCGTTGTTGTCGTAGGTGCCGCTTTTAATCAGGCTCTTTTTGGCGTAGCCCGCCCACACATAGGGCAGAATAATGGCTAGCAGAACACAGCTGTAGGCCAGTGTCATGGGGTTATCCTCTGTCGTCGTTGAATGATTCGCCTGGCCTGCTTGTGGTTTTCAGTGTTGGCGACCCTGCATCTTCGCGCATTTTTCCGTATGATTGCACACTCAAAATTTATCCAGCGCCGGAGCAGACATGAGTTTCCAGGTTCATCGCGGTTCATTCCCCAATACCCGTCTGCGCCGCAATCGCAGCGATGATTTTGTGCGCCGCCTGGTGCGCGAAAACAGCCTCAGTGTAAATGATCTCATCTATCCCGTCTTCGTTATTGAAGGCAGCGGCCAGCGGGAAAAAATTGCCTCCATGCCCGGCGTCGAACGCCTGTCCATCGACGAACTGGTGAAGGAGGCAAAACTCTACGCCAGCCTGGGCATTCCCGCCATTGCCCTGTTTCCGGTGACCCCTGCAGCCAGTAAATCCCTGCTCGCCGAAGAAGCCTATAATCCCGATGGCCTCGCCCAGCGGGCGGTGAAAGCGGTAAAGGATGCTGTACCCGAACTCGGCGTTATTACCGATGTCGCCCTCGACCCTTTCACCACACACGGCCAGGACGGCATTATCGACGCCAGCGGCTATGTGGTTAATGACATCACCGTTGAGGTGCTGGTGAAACAGGCGCTGTCACACGCAGAGGCCGGCGCCGATATTGTCGCCCCTTCCGATATGATGGATGGCCGCATTGGCGCCATTCGCGCCGTTCTCGAACAAAACAGCCACCCCAACTGCAAAATTCTCGCCTACTCCGCCAAGTACGCCTCCAACTATTACGGCCCGTTTCGGGATGCGGTGGGCTCGGCGGGCAACCTCAAGGGCGGCAACAAATACAACTACCAGATGGATCCCGGCAACAGCGACGAGGCCATTCACGAATGCGCTCTGGATCTCGCCGAAGGCGCCGACATGATTATGATCAAACCCGGCATGCCCTATCTGGACATTGTTTCCCGAGTGAAGCGGGAGCTGGGGGCACCCACCTTTGCCTACCAGGTCAGCGGCGAGTACGCCATGCACATGGCCGCTTTCGCCAACGGTTGGCTCAACAAAGAACAGGTGATGATGGAATCCCTACTCGCGTTCAAGCGGGCGGGAGCTGACGCCGTGCTCAGCTACTTCGCCGTGGAAGCGGCAAAGCTGCTTAACCGCTGACCCCCTTCTAACAACCGACCGTGGCGAACATTCACGCCCTGATGCTCGATGCCCTTGACGACAGCGGTCACAAGGCATTGCTGATTGCCGACGAAAACTGCCTCGATCTACCCTTTCCGGCTCTAGGTCACCAGGTTTGTGTGCTGAGCAATCGCGTTGATGTGGCCGCCAAGGCAAGCGAAGCAGGATTGACGACGTTTTTTTCCGATTTCGATTTCAGCCCTTTTTGCGACAACCAGGCGCTGCAACCCCAGCGGGTTGTCTACCGCCTCTCCAAAGAGAAGCCCGTGGTTCACCATATTGCCAATCGCGTGTCTGAACTGCTTCCCGAGGGCGGCGATTTCATTTTTTGGGGCGCCAAGCAGGAAGGCGTAAAAACCTTCGCCAAAACCCTTGGCCAGCGCTTTGGTTGCAGCCCTCACATGGAAAAGCACGGCGCCAACTATCAGGTTCGACTGCAAAAAAATGGTGGCGCACTGGGCGCACCACTGGACGATAAAAACTATAGCCAGCTGCGGGAAATCGGCGCCATTGGCGACAAACCTGTTTACAGCAAGCCCGGAGTTTTTGGCTGGGACAAGATGGATAGCGGTAGCGCCCTGCTGGGGCAATTTCTGCCGGAATTTTTCAGCCGTCACTGCCCGCTAAGAGCGGACTGCGCGCCTGCGTTGCTCGACCTGGGCTGCGGTTATGGCTACCTCAGCCTAGTGGCCGCGCCGCTGAATCACTTCACCATCACCGCCACCGATAACTGCGCAGCGGCACTCCTTGCCTGCACAAAAAATTTTGCTGCTCACACCATTGACGGCACGGTGATTGCCGCCGACTGCGCCGACACTATCAGCGCCAAATTCGATGTCATTCTCTGCAACCCCCCATTTCATCAGGGCTTTCAGCAGGATCGTGCCCTCAGCGAAAAATTTCTCAGCGCCACCAAAAGACTGCTGGCTGCCGATGGCCGCGCCCTTTTTGTCGTCAACCAGTTTGTGCCCCTGGAAACCCTGGCGGCGGGCAAGTTTCGAAAAATAGCGACGCCGGTGAACAATGGCAGCTTTAAACTGGTGGTTTTGGGTCACTAACTGAGACGATTGCCAACAGGAGCAAACACAAGCGATGGCCACTTGGTTTAGCAAAAATCTCGGCGACGCCATGCTGGCGGGGGAAGCTCTCCACCACATCAAGACCCTTTTTCTGGCTCAACATCCGCCGCTTGAAAAATCAACTGACTGCCAAAACGAAGAGAGCAATCTCGAGGACAGTGCTCCGGCGCTTTTTCTGCGCCATGAATCCGAAGGGCAACTCCATTGCGACGTCAAACTGTACTTTACTCCATCAACCGCAAGCTTGGCTGAGGAGCTTGGCGCTACCCCCTGCGGCAAACCCAGCCGCGACAGTCTCAGCCTGTTTGTCGGCAGCGAGCACGCCTGGTCAGTGTATTTTTGACGCCTATCTGTTAACCCTAGAACAAAGCCCTATAGCTCAATTGTTGTAAACAGGCAGGCTATAGGTACTATCCTCCCGTAGGTCAATAACAAGAGATTTAAACAATGGGCAAATTAACCGGAATGGTTGCCTTGGTCACAGGAGCGGGTCGCAAGCGGGGGATTGGCCGTGCCATCGCCCTGAGGCTCGCGGAAGAAGGCGCCGATGTCATGGTCACCGCCATTCGGCGCGACCCATCAACATTTCCCGAGCACGAACAGGCGGAGGGCTGGCGCGGCGCCGAATCCGTTGCCGACGAAATTCGCGCCCTGGGTCGCAAAGCGTTGGCCATGGACTGCGATGTCACCCAACCAGACCAGATTGCCGCCTGTATCGCTGCGGTTGAGCAGGAACTGGGGCCACTCACGGGGCTGGTCAATAATGCCGGTGTCGCCAGCGAAGCGGCCGCAGCCCCCATTGTCGACATGGCCGACGAGCTCTGGCTATCCACCATCGATATCAACCTCAACGGTGTCTATTACATGTCGAAGGCCGCCGCCCGCGCCATGCTCGCCCACGGCAAACCCAGCGCCATCGTCAATATTTCGTCCCTGGCAGGTCGCTTCGGTTTTGCCAATTACGGCGGCTATTGCGCCAGCAAATTCGGCGTTATCGGCCTCACCCAGCAAATGGCGGCGGAACTCGCCACCAAAGACATTCGTGTCAACTGCATCTGCCCCGGCTCCATCGAAACCGATATGCTCGACGGCACCATGGCGCGAAAAGCCAAGCTGGCGGGCATGCCCTTTGCCGAATACAAGGCTTCCTATAACCAGAAAATCATTCCCATGGAGCGCCGCGGCCAACCCTCGGAGCAGGCTTCCGCCGTAGCTTTTTTGATCGGCCCCGACGCCAGCTACATTACCGGGCAAACATTAAATGTGGATGGCGGCTACCGAATGGACTGATAAAAATGGAGGAACGGGCAGCAAATTATTTTTCACTCCTTGCCCCCCTGAACAATCAGATCACAAAAAAACCGCCCTTAATCATCGCTAACAGGATAACGAAGGGCGGTTTTCTAGGGGCTAATAAAACCCTCTAGGAGGACAACCCAGCGCGCAATTTCTCGCGCAAAACTGTTGTTTTTTCCATGTCTACAGTTAATTTTTCGGGGTGTCTCAGGGGATCACCGCTGATGACCACACCATAATCCTCCCGCGCTTTTTCGATGCTGACATATTCGTCGCGAACATCCTGCTTGACACGCTCCGGATCCCGGGCGAGGGGATCACCCCAGCCGCCACCGCCACCAGTGATAAATCTCATGGTTGTACCCGGTGTCGCATGCCAGGATTTTTGCTGAGCAAAATAAAAATACTGCCCCTTTGGATCCAGTGTCTTGCTGGTGGCATTGAGCATTCCGGCAGCGATTGACGACTTTTGGAAAATGCTGTCATCAATTGGCAGGAGCTCTTTTTTGTCGCTAACACTGTGCGCCTCCGGAAGAAACATCCAGCACGCCTGAGTGGTTCCAGACTTGCCGCCGTTAACACCAATCCCTGCGGGGGTTTTGGCATGCAATGGCGTCGGAATATGATTGCCTTCAGTTAGCCACAGCGTGTCTTTTCTGACTGCAGCGCCGCCTCGATTAAATCCGGCGCCGCCACTGTCGATGACGTAGTCTTTTCTGAGGAAAATAACAGGAGTTTCGGATTCTACGGCCTCCGTGGCCGGGTCAATATTGTTACCGGTTGGCACCACGGTGTAGCTGTCGCCATCTCCGGCTTTGGTTGCACCCCAGGGGCCGTGCTCACCACCGCAAAGGGCTACCGTCAACCAGGGCGTGCCATCGTTGAGAACCCCGTGACCATTGTGAATCATCATCGACCCGTAATCGCCGGCGATAGCGTTTTCGCCAAGGGCGGGTTCAAGAGCTTTGTAAAGAGCGCACAAAATGGCTATTGCAGGTTCCCAGTACATAAAAATGGGGCCAGACGGCGGAATTGCACTGCAAAAGGTGCCTGGCGGTAGAACGATATCGATATTGCGGTAACAGCCGGATGACAGCGGTGTTTTTTGCTCTATCAGCAATTTGAGCGCAACACCTACCGCCGCCTTAACATCGATCGGCCCGCAATTAATGGATGTTCTCGCCTGGGGCGAAGAACCGCTGAAATCCAGCTCTATATTCTCGCCGTATTTTGTCAGCCTGACATTAACGCGGTATTCCCTGGAGTCATCGATGCCGTCGGCATCAAGAGCATCGCTACCCTCGTAAACACCATCGGGAATCTGGCTTTGAATGGCGTCGCGCATGGCGTCTGCAGAAACATCGCAGTTGTAACGGATGGCTCCCAGATAGGCGTCAATGCCATAACGCTCGATACTCTCCCGCAACAAACGTTCACCGAGAAGCAAGCATTGATAAACAGACTTTATATCGGGCAAAAGCAGCGAGCCGTAGCGAGTATTTTCGAAGATCAAATTGAACGCTTCGCGCACCGGCTTCCCTTCCCGATATAAGAGCGTTGGCGGAATGACCAGGCCCGTCTCACAGATTTCGGTCTTGGAACCACTAAATCCACCCGCCACCGTGCCACCCATATCAAGCTGGTGAGCCCGCAAAGAAACGAACGAAACTATTTTGCCTTCCACAAACAAAGGCAGAATAAAGGCCACATCATTGACATGAAGCCCCGCGCGATAGGGATCGTTGGCGATGATGACATCACCTGGGCGAATATTGTCGTAGCCGAATTCCTCTATGAGATTGCGCACGGCCTCGGGCATGGCGAGAATAAAAATGGACAAGCTGTCGGAGCCCGTACTCATCGCGTAGTTAAGCTCACGGGGACCGGAGATGGTGGCGGCAAAATCATACCAATCCCGCAAAATGATGGAAAAGGCTGTTGTCATCAAGCCGGTGCTCATATGCTTGACCACATAGCGCATACGGCTCGACAAAATGGAGGCAGTAAAGCGATCTGTGCCGTAGCGGGCGAGGAACTGTTCATCGGTCAGTGAGCGCAACGGGATATGGTCATAACTGGTATCGTATTGATAGGTTGTGCCATTATCTGCAGAAGATGTTTGTGTACTCGCATTCATAGTTAATATCTCCCGTCTTACGCATCAGCCCTACGTATGTAAAGCTCACCAAATTTACCCACCCTCAAGATCTGGCCAGGCAGCATAAAGGTTGTCGACATGGGCTCGCGAACAATGGCCGGACCTGCAATAGTGTCTCCCTGGCGCAGGTCTTCCCGTTGATATTCGGCAACAGGGATGGGCTTGCTTTCGAGGTAGTGCAAAGCGATTGTCCGCCTCACCGGGGGCTCACCTGATTCGCGGGTAGGTATTTGCGGATATTCCACTTTTGCCGTCGGAATCACCGTTGAGACGCGGTAAGTGACGCCCTGAACAGGCATCCCCGGAAATTGATTGCCAAAGCGCGTCTCATAAACCTCGTGGAAATTGGCGATCATGGCATCGATGGATGCAGCGGTTATGGTTCCCTCGGGTATGGGAATAAAAGGGGTCTCCCAACTCTGACCAAGGAGGCGACCATCAAACGTTCTGACGAACGCTGGCTGTTCGTGCCTGCCCTGGAAACGCGCTCGCAACTTTTCCTCCATCTCATTAAAGACAGCATCGATTTCAGCGGCGGCAGACGCATCCAGCACCCTGTAGGCACTGCGGCTATCACTGTAGGTTTGTTCAGAACTCACCAAACCGAGTGCAGAGAACAGTCCCGGATGCGGGGGCACTATGACTTCTGCTGCCTGGAACTTATCCAACACAGCCGGCAACAGCATGGGGCCTGCGGCGCCAAAGGCGACAATGCTGTAGTCCCGGGGATCCACCCCGTGTTGAATGGCCACATTGGTGAGACCTTCAGCAATATTGTTGGCGCCGATATTGAAGGCGAAACGAACTCTGTCATCCAGACTGAGCTGACAATCGAGTCCTTCGAAGGCTTCGAGGGCGAGCTTTTTATCCAGAGTCATTCGCCCCCCCGCAAGGCCACCAGGATCGACAACCCCCATCAACAAGCAGGTATCTGTCATGGTCGGCTGCGTGCCACCTCTGCCATAACAGGCGGGGCCAGGATCCGAGCCTGCACTGCCAGGCCCCACTTTCAATTCGCCGACTTGGCTGATTGTTACCAAGCTTCCACCACCCGCACCAATGCTGATAACTTCAACGGATAAGGCGTTGACAATCAGATCGTGCTCTAACTCAAAGGTGGTGTTGACGAAAGGTTCGCCGTTGGCAACAAGGCTGATATCACAGGAAGTTCCACCCACATCGGCGCAAAGGAGGTTTTTGCGGTCAATCAGAGAGCCGAAATGAGCGCTGGCGTTGGTGCCCGCAGCGGGGCCGGCAAAGACGATCTCAAAAGGTTTCTGCATCGCAATATCGGCGGAAAGCAAGTGGGCTGCACAGTTGGCGTAATTGAGTTCGCCGCCAAACCCCAGCTGCTGCAAGCCATTGCTGAGCCTTTTGGTGTAGTCACCATAAATAATGCGCATAAAGACATCGACAACTGCCGTAGAAGCGCGGGCATATTCTTTGGCAAGCGGAGACAGTTCACTGGAAACGGAGCAGGGTATCCCCCCCATTTCTTCCGTAACGATATCACGGACACGCTGTTCATGCTCTGGATTGATATAGGCATTCAATAGGCAAATAGCTATACCCTGGACTTCGCATTCACGAAAGACGGCAAGCTGCTCACGCAGCTGAGATTCATCCAGGGGAATAAGAACATTGCCATCCGCAGTAATCCGCTCACGAACACCGCGGCGCAGATAGCGGGGCACCAATGGCTGGGAGGCATCCCCAAAAGAGCGCCGCCAATGGGGGTTGGTCAGGTCCTTCGCCGGACGCCAGGTTCTACCCGCATCCAGAATGTCACGATGACCCTCCGTGGTTAGAAAACCTATTTTCGGTAAGCGCCGGGTAATAATGGCATTAAGGCCGTGGGTACTTGCATGGCTGAAAATACTGGCGCCCTCAACGCCCATTTCCTTGGCACCAGCGAGCACCCCTCGCTCTGTCTGAATATAATCGGTGGATACTTTGACGGTAGCAATTCCCGACTCAGATACTGCAACAACATCTGTGAACGTACCACCGACATCTACACCTATAAGCATTATATTTTCTCCACCAGAACAGCCGAGCCAAGTGAAAAGCTCAGCAATGATTATTCAAGATCCATATTGTCAGACACCAACGGCACCGGACCGAGAAGACGCCACGGCTCGCGGCTGATCGACTCCAGCGTTTTCTGGTTTTTTATGACCATAAACCAGCCCCCCTCAGAGAGTACCGGATATTTTTTAAAATCATCAACGGAACAGCCGGGAAAATCGCGCGCAAGCTCTACGCCGACTTTTTTCAGTTCTTCCTCCGTTACAGATTCTCTTTGTTGGACGATGGCGCTCTTTGTCACGTGCTCAACCTCACCCGCATGTTAGTTCGCTGAATTTTTTAACCGCTATAGCCAGACAACCATCGATCAATCAAAAATCGTAACTTACGCGAACGCCGTAGGTTCTGGTCATACCAGCGTAGCGAATCAAGGTATCAAAGGCTGGCACCACATTGCTCCAATAGTACTCGTCGGTCAAATTTTTCGCCCATGCGGTAAGTCGCCAATTTTCGGACTCCACGCCAGCATACATATCCACAAGGGTGTAACTGTCAATTTTGAACAGCTCTTTGTCCTGTGGCTGAGCTAACGGCGGATTGGTTTTGCCACCAATAATCGAGTACGTAGAAGAGGTGTAATAAACCGAAGCACCGGCGATAAAATTGAACCCAGAATTCATCGGAATCACAAGGTCGGCATTAGCCCCCATTGAAAACTCCGGCGTAAAGGGCATATCGGTGTCACCGAAATCGGCGACTACGCCTGATGCACTAATGCCAGTAAACTCGTCGATGGTGGCATCAATATAAGTGGCATTAATGCCAACGGTGAGATAATCGGCAGGCACTGCCAGTAGCGATAGTTCAACACCCGTGGCGCTGGATTCCGGAATGTTTTGAACCACATCCAGATTGCCCCACACGGGATCGATGGTGCGGGAACGGAGCTGCTTGTCATCGTATTCGTAATAGAAAACTGCGCCATTGAGCTGCAGCCTTTGATCCAGTGCCGTCAACTTGGAACCAATTTCATAGGACAGCACCGACTCCTGAGTCACAGGAGCATACTGTGACCATACCGAACCACCAATGGTGGGGAAATTACCCGCTTTATAGCCCTTGGTGATATTTGCGTAGACAAGGGTGTCACTGTTGGGCGTCCAGTCAATACCAATACGCCAAGGCGTATTGTCTTCTTTAAACTTGCCTTCAAAGCGTCCGGGGAAAAATGGCGGCACGCCATTGACAGTTTCACCCAGATCATTGATGGAAAAGCAAAGGCCAGGGGAATAGGGTCCAGCTGCGCCACCGGCAAAAACATTGTAAAAAAGATTGCCCACATAGTAAGGGGGCAGCAAATCAGTACCGCAGTTGGATGTTTCGTTTTCAAAGTCGGTATAGCGTATTCCCGCCTTAAGGGTAACCGTCTCAGACACATCAAACTCGGTGTTGGCAAATACCGCCCAGGTTTCCATTTCTTGATCAGTGCCAAACCAGTTTTCAATAGCGGGGTAACCCAACGTTTCGACAAAGGCTGAGGTTGATGCATAGTCCCAAACATAGCGGAATTGCTGGTCGACACTGCTCTTCTGATAATTAGCGCCCACCATCCACCGCAGCTTTTGATCCTGAGCACTTTCCAGGCGCACTTCCTGAGCAAAGTCCTCGATCTGGCCGTTGTTGGCGGCGAAGTCTTCGGAGGCCACAGGAACGCCATCAAAATCATTGCGCTCCTTCTGGTCATAATCTGAATAGGACGTCAGCGATGTCAGTGTGTAGGAGTCCATCAGCTCAAATTCGCCGCGAAGGGAAACCTGAAAAAAGGTATTGTCCTTGGCCGGCAGCCCTGGCGTCCAGTCTGCGGCTCTTGGGTCAGACGGCGCTAAAGGCGCATTGGCGACTTCGGGGTAAAGAAAGCCTGGCGATTGCACATTGGTGCCAATCAACTGTGGCGCAATGGATTCGCCTTCATCCTTCCAGCCATTGATATTGAGGCGAAAAAACGTATCGTCGCTAGGGGTAAAGTCTAGGATCAGCCTGCCTGCAAATGAGTCTTTTTCTCCGTTCTTTTCCGATCTGGTCATACTCTGTTGCCAGCCATCGGCATTTTCTGCACGACCGGACAACCGCACCGCCACCGTATCTGATACTGCCCCGGAGACATAACCTTCTGCCTCAAAAGTATCAAAACGGCCATATCCTGCCATCACCCCAGCTTCAAATTCTTGAGTAGGTTTTGCCGCAATAAAATTGACGGCTCCACCGGTGACATTTTGGCCAAATACTGTCCCCTGCGGCCCCTGAAGCACTTCGACACGCTCCAAATCGTAATTGGTATGATTGGCCATCACCGGAAAAGTAAGAGGAACCTCATCAAGATACATACTCACAGCAGGAAACGCGGCCAGGGAGGTTTCGTTGAAGCCGATACCGCGAAGGGTAATGGTTGGCGCGCCAGACTGTGTCTCGGCATAGGTCATTGAGGGCACAGCCTGGGTCAGGCTTTCAAGACTGGTAATATTGCGCGACTTGAGGAAATTTGCATCCATTACCTGTACGGAAAGACCAATGTCATTTACTGACTGCTGCCGTTTTTGGGCGGTAACGATGATCTCCTCTAGGCGAACACCTTGTTCCTCAGTTTGCGCCAGCACAGTAGAGGCCGAAGCAACGAGCAGGATGCCAGCGATTGATAATGGCAATTTTTTGTGGTCAAAGTAGCGCATATTCGACTCCTGGTTATCAATTAGTTATTTTTCAGCCAGCCTCTTTGGAGACCCTAATCCGAAACCTAGTCGCACTATCAACATAAATCAACTGCATTTTTAAGGCACAGAAAAGTGACTACAAAGTTTTTGATATAAATCATATTACTAATAATATTCGACATTATTTCAACTAAAAAGAATCGTTGCAAAGTCTCCCTGAGCTAAAACATTCGCAAAAATTACAATCAGTTTGCTCTTCGCAATGCCGGCAACACTTCCTCTCCAAACCGCCGAATTGCGGTCAAGGTTTCATCTTTATCGGGATAATGGGCATTAGTTCCAGGATTTGGCGTACGCAGCCTGATATTCAACCAGTCAGGAGCGAATCTGTTTTCAATTGTTTTTATGCGCTCAACCCAGGAATCAGGGGTGCCAAAGTGCCATTGCCGGGATTCAAAATCTTTTATGGCTTGGTTTAACTCATCATCGCGCGATTTATGGTCTGCATGGGGATCAATATCGGCATCAAAGTCATGCTCCGCGTAAAAGTTGGCCTCACGCAACCACCGCGGCGCATGAAGCTGTCGCACTTTTTCAGGGTCGTCGCCAATCCAGCCATCCTGGTTAAGCACAACCGTCCAGTCATTCTTGCCTTTAGCTTTAGCGCGCTGGCGGGTTTCGTTTATCCAGAGTTCATTTTCATTCCAATCTGTCTGAGTCCATAGCACCCAGCCATCGTGATCAAGAGCCCTATCTAAAGGCTTTTTCTTGCTATGAGTGCCAACCCAAATCGGAATTCGCGGCCGCTGATACGTCAAGGGCGTCAATTGAACGTTATCGAAGGAATAATAATCTCCGGAAAAACTAAACCTGTCGCCAGCAAAAGCAAGATGTAAAATGGCCATCACTTCTTCAAACCGTTTACCGCGGTTTTCCCAGGGCACACCAAAAAAACGGTGATAATCCTGGTGATAGCCAACCCCCACGCCCAATATAAACCTTCCTCGAGAAAGGTTGTCGATCATGGCGATCTGTTCAGCAAGGTGCATGGGATTGTACAGCGTCGGCATCAGCACCGTCGTAGCGATTTTTATTCGAGACGTTCTTGCCGCTATAGCCGTAGCTGCGATCAGCGGGGATGGCACAAAAGTTTCTCCGCGAGCATGGCGCTCAGGAAGGAAGATGCCATCAAAGCCAAGCTCTTCGGCAAGCACTGCTTCCGCAATTATCTGATCAAAAGCTGCCGCTGCCTGATCGGGCGCAGGCGGCTGCTGATCATAAACACCAAAATGGGTGTCGGGCATATAAGAAATTTTCATTTTTAGCCCCCGCAAAAACTACCTGAAAACTCGATTTTTTTTCTAATATGAAAATGATACTAGACCAAAATTCAATAAAAGTCCAAAAATTGCGGACACAAATCTGTCTTCGCAAGAAAAACGCATTGCATGCGGATAGCGGCGGTACTTAATTACGTGCAGATCAATAGGTAAGATATATTCGGACTCATCGCTTGGCACCCTGGAGCTGGCTACCTTAGGTACCAAAAAGCAAATAACATCGACAATGGAGAACAACAATGCCTACATTGCAAACCCTTTGCCCTTCCTGCCGTACAATCAACCGCCTCGATACAGATCGCGTCGGCGACAACCCCAAGTGTGGTAGATGTCACCAGTTACTCCTCGACAACGCGCCGGTGGCGGCTGACGACTCTGGTTTCGAACGCTATCTGACACGGGAACAACTGCCTCTGGTGGTGGATTTCTGGGCGGACTGGTGTGGCCCCTGCAAAATGATGGTGCCGGTGTTTGCCCAGGCTGCGGAGCAATGGCGCGGCAAATTTCGCTTTCTCAAAGTGGACACTGAACAGGCACGCCAGACCGCATCCCGTTTCCAGATTCGCAGCATTCCCACGCTGATGATTTTTCGCGACGGGAAAGTGGTGGCCAGCCAGGCCGGGGCAATGCCACTGAACCAGCTTAATCTCTGGATCAGCAGCAATGGCGGATAAGTGGTTATCTCACTGTGTTAACCAGCGGGGAATTCTGCGCCTTGTCCAGCGGGCAAAGTGCATTTTCTCGCCGCGGTAAAACGCTCTGTAGGCAGCCACGGCATCGCCGGGTATTTTGTACTGTTCAGGCATCGCCTGGGCGAACGGGGTAAGGCCAATATCTTCATAAACCCAGGCCGCTATGTCTGCCAGCACAACCATGGATTTGTGGTCTTTGCGGGTTTGGTATCTGTATTGATACTCTTTGTTGAGGGCGACGGTGAGTTTTTGCAGCCAGACAAAATTACTGTAGGACTCCTCCACCCAGAGCACACAGGGGTGATTTTGATGGGTGGATTTATAGGGGGTGACAAAGCCTTTTTTATTGAGGGCGGTGCACAGCAACTGAACACTTTCGAGAATCATTTTGACCACATGCTGATCGCAGTGATAGCGAGCGCATTTGGCGATATTGGTATCGAGGACAAAGATGTTCATTGGCGCTTAAGGAGCCATGCCCGGATTTTTACCACCTGATATTTGGCCAAGCAATTTATTGTGATGCAGCAATTTTTGCCAGCAACGCCTGGAGCTGGCGGTTTACCGCCGACCCGCTTTGCGCCAGCGCCAATCCTTTGCGCGCCAGCTGTTCGGCAACGGCGAGCTGATAGAGGGAAAAGCGGGCACTGGCCATCAGCAGATAGACTTCCGGACTGCGGGGATCGATGCGCTGGGCTCTGCCTGCGGCGCCCAGGGCGGCTTCATAGTTATTTTGACGGTAGTATGTCCAGCCCTGATTGACCAGGGACATTACCGCCGGGTTTGTCGGCTTTGATACAGGCTCAGCGTCGGAGCGGATGCTATCGTCAGAGGTATCGTCTTTTGGCGCCGGTGCTGGCGCTGGTGGCGGCGGCAGGGTTTCTGTGGGCACTGGCGCCATGGGCGCACAGGCTGCCAGGGCGATAAGCAGCAGCGCTGCAAGCGCCAGCCTGCCCCCATACTGCCCTGTTGCGGTCAATCTGTTCATAATCCGAGCCTGCCCTTGATCCAGTCCATGACGTCACCACCGGTTGTGCGGTAACAGCTACTTTTTTGCGTGGGTTCGCTGCCGTCGATAAATGGCAGGTAGCGGGCTCCGGCACAGCCTTCGCTGCTGAGCAGGCCTGTTGCGGTTTCAACCCAGTGATAGGTCACCCCCTGGGGTTTCTGAAAGGCCATGGATCTGGTGCCCAACCCCGCCATGATATCCGCCCAAACTTGCAAGGAGCCACTGGCGCCGGTCAGGGGCATTTTGCCGTTGTCGTCGCGCCCCAGCCAGACCACGCCCACATATTCGTCACTGAAACCGGCAAACCAGCTGTCGCGCTGATCATTGGTGGTGCCGGTTTTTCCGGCGACCGTGAGATTTTCTGGCAGGCGGCGGTAGGCGCCTTTGCCGGTGCCCTCGCGCATCACCACTTGCAGGCCGTACTGGAGGAGGTGCATCACCTGGGGGCTGAAGCGCTGTTCGGTTTGAAAGGGATATCGCTTCAGCGGCTGGTTGTCTGCGGTATAAATAGCGCTGATTGTTCGCAGTTGCGTGTAAAAACCTTCAGCGGCAATGGTGTGATAGAGGCTGGCCACGTCCATGGGCGACATCTGCATGGAACCCAGCAGCATGGAGGGATATTCATCCATTGCGCCCTCGTAGCCGAGACGGCGGATGGTTTCGGTGACATTGGGCAGCCCCAGCTGCATACCAAGCCGCGCGGTGGCCTGGTTGAGGGAGTTACCGAGGGCGCGAAAGAGGGGCACTACGCCGTTACTCTGTTTTTCGTAGTTCTGCGGGCGCCATACAGTGCCATTTGAGGATTTGACACTGACGGGTTCGTCGTCCACCAGAGTGGCCAGAGTGTATTGTCGCGAGCGCTCAAGGGCGGTGAGATAAACGGCGGGCTTGATGGTGGAACCCACTTGCCGGCGGGCATCAACGGCGCGGTTGTATCCCGCGTAGCCGGGCTTTCTGCTGCCGGCAAGGGCGAGAACGTCCGCCGTGCCAATTCGCACCATCACTGCGGCGGTTTCGAGGGCGCCGCCGGGAATGCGGTAACCTTTTTCCAGGTTATCCACCACGGCCGTAATACTGTTTTCCACCTGATGCTGAACCTGGGGGTCGAAGTGGGTGAAGATACGCAGACCGGCGGATTTGAGATCCTCCTCGCGATAATCCCGGTTCAGCTGCTCCCGCACCAACTGCAGGTACGCGGGATAGGGGTTGGTGCTGGTGCCCGGTTTTGCCGCCACTTCCAGGGGTTTAGCTTTGGCGAAGCCCGCCTCTTCCTCACTGATAACCCCTTCCTGCGCCATCACGTCGAGCACCAGGTTGCGGCGATTTTTGGCGCGCTCGGGGTTGCGCCAGGGATCATAGAAAGACGCCCCTTTTACCATGCCGATCAACAGCGCCGCCTTGTGAACTTCCAGCTCGCCTATGGGTTGGCGGAAATAATGCCGGCTGGCGAGACCAAAACCGTGAATGGCGCGCTTGCCAGACTGGCCAAGAAAGACTTCGTTGAGATAAGTTTCGAGAATGGCTTCCTTGCTGTAATGAACCTCGAGCATGACCGCCATCACCGCCTCGATGCCTTTGCGCACCAGACTGCGCTCCTTGCTGAGGTAGAAGTTTTTGACCAGTTGCTGGGTGACGGTACTGCCCCCCTGCACCGTACTACCGGCGACAATGTTGGACAGCAATGCCCTGGCGATGCCGGTAAAGGAAATGCCGAAATGGCGATAAAACTGCTGGTCTTCCACCGCCAGCAGCCCGTCCACCAGGTAGGGCGGCAACTCCGTCAGGGTGACCAGCACGCGATCCTCCTGATGATCGGGGTAGATACCGCCAATCATCATGGGCTCCAGACGCACCACGTCCAGAGCCTCCTGCTGCCCCTTCAGGGATTGAATACTGTTGCCACTGAAACTGATACTGAGCTGTTTGGCGGATTCGTAGCCGTCCCAGAATTCAAAGGGTCTGGTGTAAAGCTCAACCTGGCTGCCGCTGACCCTGTACTGCCCCGGGCTGGAAACAGAGGCAACGGGGCGATAGCCCAGCTGATCCAGCTCCCAGCGCAGGCGGCTGGGGGAAAGGGACTGCCCGGCGTAGAGATCCAGCGCGCGGCCATAAACGTGGGCGGGCAGAGCCCATTTGGCGCCTTCAAATTTGGCGCGAACAATACTGTCGAGAACAATCACGGCAACGGCACCACCAATCACCGCCCAGAACGCCAGCCACAGCGCCAAGCGGCGCAAAAAAACCCGCCCCCTGGGGGCTGACTTAGTGGTTGCGTTACTTCTTTTGTGCCTGGCCAATCCCAAACTCCGTCATGGTATCTATGTCAAGGCCGCCATTCTCCCCCTAGACGGCGGCCAAAACAACCGGGACGCATTTTCTCTGTGAACCAATTCAGGTGATAATGGCGGAACAACAAAACAGGTGTCTTAATGAGCAAGAAATATCATGTCTTTGCCATGGGTGCAGCACTCGTGGATACAGAAATCGAGGTCAGCGATGAGGATCTCAGGCAGCTGAATATTGACAAGGGTTTAATGACCCTGGTGGATGAAGCCCGGCAGCAGGAACTGATCGACTATCTCAGCGGCCACCTGACGGCGTCTCGTCGCGCCAGCGGCGGCTCTGCCGCCAATACCGTCATTGCGGTGAGCGCTTTTGGCGGCAGCGGTTTTTTTTGTGGCCGCGTCGCCGCAGACGACAATGGCCAGTTTTACCTCAACGACCTTCGCGAAGCCGGTGTCAGCTTTACCAAGGTCGAGCCACTCCCCGAGGGCACAACGGGAAAATGCCTGGTTCTGATCACCCCGGATGCCGAGAGAACCATGAACACCTACCTGGGCGCCAGCGAGGCGCTCAGCGAGGCGGATCTCGATTTTGACGCCATTGCCGCCTCCCAATACCTTTATATTGAAGGTTATCTGTCAACCTCGACCACCGGCAGGGCGGCGGCCATTGCCGCCAGAAAGCACGCCCAGGCCAACGGCACCAAAGTGGCAATCAGCCTTTCCGACCCCGGCATTGTCACCCACTTCCGCGACCAGCTGGCAGAAATGAGCGGGCGCAAGGTCGATCTGCTCTTTTGCAACCGCGAAGAAGCCCAGGTGTGGACCAATACGGACAATCTCAGCGACGCCAGCGAAGAAATGTCCCGGTTCGCCGAACAGTATGTCATTACTCTTGGCGCTGAAGGCGTGCTGGCCTATGACGGCGTTGAAGCCATGGAGATTCCCGGCCGCGCCATCACTGCGGTGGACACCAACGGCGCCGGGGACATGTTTGCCGGCGCATTTCTTTACGGTATCAATCAGGGCATGGATTTTCGCAAGGCGGCAGAACTGGGCTGCCTGGCGGCAGCCGCCGTGGTCGGCCAGTTTGGCCCGCGGCTGCCCCTGGGACAATATCGCGGCATTGTTGAGAGTCTCGGTTAATACGCGGCACAAGGATGTGCCGCCATTGGCCGAAGGCCAATGCAAGCCTCGGAAACACAAGGGAATTCGCGTATTTCCGCCAGTGTTTCCGAGGTGTGCAATCCAATAGGTATGGATGTCTATTGGATTGCCGGGTTAATAACGGGGCAACGTCTATGCCCGCCCGTTACTTTAAGAGTGCGCAATAAAATAGATGGGAAATCTATTTTATTGCCGGGCGAATAGCCAACCTAACCGCCAATAATCCGCTCGACAGGTTCGGGAACCGAAAAGAAAAACCCCTGACCGTAATCGACGCCCATATCCTGAAGCATGGACATCTGCGCCTGGTTTTCGACGCACTCGGCGATGGTGCCAAGCCCCATGATATGGGCGAGGTGATTGATGGTGCTGACCATAGAGTACTCCACATCCTCAAGCTCCATTTTGCGGACAAAACTGCCGTCGATTTTAAGAAAATTCACCGGCAGTTGTTTGAGATAGCCAAAGGAAGACAGGCCACTGCCGAAGTCATCGAGGGCAAAAAGGCAACCCAGATCCCGCAGCACATTAATAAAATGAACGGCGCGGTCAAAGTGTTTGACCGCTGCGGTTTCGGTAATTTCAAAGTTGAGAATGCCGGGCTCCAGGCCGATTTCCTTGACGCGCCCCACCACATGCTTGAGAAACTTTTCATCGCTGATGGTGTGCCCTGACAGGTTCACCGAAAAGGCGTACTGCCTGCGTTTTGCAAGGGGAAGGCTGTCGAGGGTGGCGAGTATTTTCTCAAACACCCACTTGTCGATGTCGTCAATAAACCCCGAGGCCTCTGCGGCTGCAATGAAATTGCCGGGGGGAATGATATTGCCCTCCTTGTCGAGCATGCGCACCAGGGCTTCGTAGTGCTTGGCTTCCTTGCGCTCCTGCAAAGGGACGATGGGCTGGCAATAAACCACGAAGCGGTCTTCATCCAGGGCGTCGCTGATTCGAGCCGCCCAGCTCGACAGGCTGTGCCGGGATTTGACACTTTTACCCTTGTGGGGAAAATGAATGCGGTTGCGACCGCTCTCGCGGGCAATGGCACAGGAGGCGATGGCGGCGAGCATCACATCCACATCGGAGGCGCTGTCTCTGGTGATCATTTCAACCCCTATGCTCACTGGAACCTTGAGGCGGCGCTCCTCCCAGGGAAGGCTGAAGCTGGTGACGGCGCTGAGGATTTTTTCCGCCTCCTCGCGCACTTCCTCGGCAGAGCGGTGCCAGAGGAGAACGGCAAATTCGTCATTGCCCGTGCGCCCGGCAATATCAAAGTCGCCAACGGTCTGGGTCAATAAGCGGGAAAACTGGCGCAGCAACTCATCCCCTGCAGCGTGGCCACAGGTATCGTTGATCATGGAAAAATTGTAGAGGTCGATATAGAGAAAGCCATGACTGGCGTCCTCCACACGAACGTTGTCGATAGCGCGAATCACCTCATTTTCCATCTGCCGACGGTTGGCAAGCTGTGTTAGAGGGTCGTGGCTTTCATGCCAGCTCAGGCGGTTGGAAATCTGCCGGGACTCGCTGACAGCGCGCATCACAATGACGCAGCCGATAACATGGTTGTTCTTGTCCCGGCTGGGTGTGGCAGACACCATCACCGGAACATCGACGCCGGTGAGCAAGCGCAGGTGCACGCCGCTAATGATATTGATGGTGCGCTCGCGGTTAATGGCTTCTACGAAGGGAAAAACATCATTATCGTTGTCGTCCCTGAGCCTGAGGACATCGTCTATATAGGTATTGGCGTGGCGGCGATGGCCAAGCCCCAACATCTGCTCGGCGACGGGATTGAGGTTTTCGATGCAACCGCGACTGTCGACGACGAGAATGGCGTCGGCGACATGGCTGAAGATGGTGCTGAGCAATTCCCGCTGGCGCTGAAGGGCGTCGAACAAGCCATTGGCGCGGGTGACATCCTGACAGCAGAGAATCAGATGGTTCTTTGCGGCGATGCTGTCAAAAACAGCAATCTCAAATTTAATTTGTGCGCCATCGACGGAAACCGCCTCCAGATAGCTGTCGCTGTTGCTGGCCATGACGGCCTCAATGGCGGTGCGGTAGTTTTCACCGCTGACAAGATCGGCAATCTGGGGAAACAGAACACGCAGCGGTTTGTTAATGAGATCAGACTCGTCAAATCCCACCAGTTCAAGCAGGGCCTCATTGATCAGGGTTATAAAGCCGTAACTGTCGACGCTGATCAACCCCAGGCGCTCACTGGACAGACGCGCCACAAAGGTTTTCTGGAAAGCGGCACTCGCAGCTGGCGCAACACCGCGGCCATTGTCACCGGTCGGCGCCAGTCGCTGGCCGCGCTCTTCGGGGAACACTTCCAGCCAGCCGTAAACCTGGTCGCCGCCGCCGAGCCTGCAAATGACGCGATCGATGTGCGACCCTGGCGCGGTCTGCTCGAAAATCTTTTCAACCAGGGCAATCGCGCTAGGAAATAGTGCCTTGCTCCATTGAAACCCCTCTCCCTGCCCTTGCAGGCATTTGTTGAACTGCCGTAAAAAGGTGGTTTGCCTGATGCTTGGAAAAAGCTCGAAGAGGTTTTTGGTCACTGCCTCGGCGGGCAAAATACCGGTTTTTTTCGCCAGCCAGTTATTGACAAAGTTGATGGTGAAATCGGCACTGATAATGGCGACGCCGTAATCCAGGCTATTTGCCATGGCGTGCAGGTGCTCTGCGGAAAATGCCGGCGCAACCACAGCGACGGGGTTATCTGTGGCCATGCAACGCCTCCGTAACACAGGAAATGCCACAGTATCTCATGTTATTGCCTCGACCCCTGGCGCCTGTCGGACTTAGGTCAGCACCATTCATTGACAGAATTCTTACCCCTGTGACAATAACTCGCGCATGTCGATAATCGCGGCATTGGCTCTGCTGATATAGGACGCCATGGTCAATGAATGGTTGGCGAGAAAGCCAAACCCCGAACCATTGAGAATCAGGGGGCTGCCCAGGGGTTCCTGGGTGGCCTCCAGCTCTCTGATAATCTGTTGCAAACTGACTTTGGCGTTTTTCTTTTCAAGCACAGAATCAAAGTCTTTTTCAATGGCGCGAAGGAAATGGATCAGTGCCCAGGTGGTGCCGCGGGCTTCGTAAAAAACGTCGTCCAGCTCTGTCCACGGGGTTTTGACGATCACTTCCTGGGGCGTTGACGTGGACTGTTGACTACCCATTTCTCCGGCGAGATCCGTGTTCAGACGGCGCTGGCCGACACTGGCGCTGAGGCGCTGGGACAGGCTGCCGAGGCGGGATTCCACGGTCTGCAACCAGTAGCGCAGGTTGTCGGCGCGGGCGTAGAACTGGGCGTTGTATTCGTCGTCGTCGGCGAGGCGAGTTAGGTAAGCGTTGAGATACTTGATGCCCTGGCGGTACTCGGATTCCGTATCCGGCAGTATCCAGCTGTCGTTATCAAAGTTAAATCTGGGTTCCGCCAGGGAGAGGTCAGGATCTTCGGTGGACTGGGACTGGGAGCGACTGAAACGATCGCGCATCGCCTTGGACAGGTCGCGCACCTGAATAAGGACGCCGTACTCCCAGTTGGGAATATTGTCCAGCCATGCTCCCGGAGGCAGCATATCGTTGCTCAGGTAGCCGCCGCGCTTGTCGAGCAGTGTCTCGGCGACATTGATAAGGGAGACCGTGGTTGTCACGCCGACAATTCTGGCGCCGCGCCCCTCGCTGACAACCTGGCTTTCGGTATCCACCAGCTCGGGCTCTGCGCTCCACAGCCAGCCGACGACAAGGGTAATCAATAAGACCGCCGCCAACGCCAGAGCCAACCCCAACAGGATGCGGTTTTTGCCAGCGCCCCGATTCATGCCAACGTCAGATTCCATCATATTTTCATCCCGAATTGATTGCACTCTTATATCAAAAAAACACGCCGCCCGTTGTATGCGCCAAACTAATTGCCAATGGCGACAACGGGAAAGACCTCTGTGATCAGGCCGCAGTCACCAAAATCAAAAGCCACCGTTACCGAGCCACCCCTGGTCAGTGGCTGCGCCAGGTTCAACAGCATAAGGTGATAGCCACCAGGTTCAAACACCACTGTGGCTGAGGCATCCACCTGGAGATTGACAACCTCGCGCATCGACATCTTGCCGCCCTCATGCCGGTGTTCGTGAACCTCGACCTTTGCCGCGGCGGCAGAGCTGACCGCGCCCAGCACGCAGTTTTGCTCGCCGCCGTTGACTATACGGAGATAACCGACACCCACATTCTGCCCTGGAATGGTCTCCCGTATGCGGCCATCACTAATGGTGATATCAGCGGCAACAGTGCCAGCACTCAGCAGCGACATCAGAAAAAAAACCCTTGGCAGTTTCATAACAGGTCTCACGGCAAAAACATGGGGGGCGAAGTCAATCATCAGCAGGAACTATAACATGGAAAAAAGCTCAAAAAAGTGGCGCTTTCTCCCTCTATCGGGGTTGATGGACTCTGCAGGGAGCCGCAGGAACCTTTACAATGGCTATCGCTTCCTCCCCGGCACTGAAATAAGGAATGACCCTGGTGAAACATCTTTCCCCCTGGCTGGCCAGCTGGTTGCTTAGCGGCTTTCTCGCCTTTTTTGCCGCCACCACTGCGGCCGACACCCTGAAGTTTGGCAATTCAGCACCGCTCACCGCCACCAATGACAACGATTTTCTGCCCGTCGCCCAGGCCTACCAGCTCCACCCCCGCATCGAGGGCAATACCCTGGTGCTGGAATGGTTGATTGCCCCAGGTTACTACCTCTACCAACAACAATTTAAAACCCGCCTTGCCAATCCCCAGGGCATGGACATCAGCCTTTCACAACACTTTCTGCCAGGCACCCTGCGCTACGACGACTACTACGAAAAAGAGCTGGTGGTTTACTATGACGCCACCACCGTCAGCGCCGAACTGCCCGGGCTGACGGGCGATCTTATTGTCACTGTGGAGTCCCAGGCCTGCGCCGACGCCGGACTCTGTTATCCACCGCGAAGCCAGTACATCAAGTTCAGCGCCCAGGGCGGCACCCCTGAAATCAGCGACCAACCCCTGGCAACGGCGACAAATTCCAAAACTCAAACCCAGGCCAGTGCACTGCCATTGATTTTACTGTTTGCCGCCCTTGGCGGCCTTCTGCTCAACCTCATGCCCTGTGTTTTTCCGGTTTTGTCCATCAAGGTGCTGAGCCTGACAAGCTCCCAGCTGTCTCCCCACCGCCGTCATATTCACGGTTTTGCCTATACCCTCGGCGTTGTTATCACCTTTGTCGCCGTCGCCCTGTTGTTGACGGTTTTGCGCGCTGGCGGCGAAGCCCTGGGCTGGGGATTCCAACTCCAGTCCCCGGCATTTATTATCGCCCTCACCTACCTGTTTTTTATTATGGGTCTGAGTTTTTCCGGTTTTTTTACCGCCGGTTCCCGGCTGATGAACCTGGGGCAAGCCGCATCCGGCGGCAGCGGGTTGCAGCACTCTTTTCTCACCGGCGTGCTCGCAACCGTTGTCGCCAGCCCCTGCTCCGCCCCGTTCATGGGCACGGCATTGGGCTTTGCCCTCACCCAGCCCACCGCCATCGCCCTGCTCATCTTTGCCTTTCTCGGCCTCGGCATGGCATTGCCCTTTGTGGTGCTCACCTGGGCGCCCGGATTATTGAAAAAACTGCCCAAACCCGGCGCCTGGATGGAAACACTCAAGGAATTTCTCGCCTTCCCCCTCTACCTCACCTGCCTGTGGCTGCTGTGGATACTGGGTCACCAGACCGATGCCGACACCCTGGTTGCGGTGCTGGCGGGGCTAGTATTGCTGAGTTTTGCCATCTGGCTTGGCAATCAGACCCGCCACAGGGCGCGCCCTGTGCTCAAAGGCATCGCCGTGGCAACTGCCATTGCCGCCCTGCTTCTTCCCGCGCAGCAGTTGTCCAGGGAAAAATCGCCGCAACTCTGGGAGCCCTACAGCGAAAAGAGGCTGTCCGAATTGCTTGAAAATAATCGTTCCGTGTTTATCAACCTCACCGCCGACTGGTGCCTGACCTGCCTGGCCAATGAAAAAATCGCCCTGAGTTCGAAGGAGTTTGCGGAAACCCTGCGCAACCGCAATATCGTCTACCTCAAGGGCGACTGGACAAATTACGACGGGGAAATCACCGCGCTGCTCAATGCCAACGGCCGCAACGGGGTGCCCCTTTATCTCTACTACCCGGCCGGCGCACGCCAGCCGCAGGTGCTGCCACAAATACTCAGCACGCAAACGGTAATTCGAGCTCTCAATAGAGAACAACAGCAGGAAACCCTGAATTAGTCGGCATATAACCGCCAAATACCGCCAAGATAGCTGCAAAATTTCTCATTTTTGCCCAACTCCAGCAAAACAGCGGCCATTGCAACAGCAACTGGCCGCCAACGTCGCCAATACGTTAAAAACGAGTGCTGCCAAAATTTGTTTTTGCCCGGAAAATCCAACCAAATACAGGCATTGTGTGGGCAACGTCGCCAAAAAGACTATTCTGTTGGACATCATTGTATTTTTGCGGCAGACTCCAACCATCGATCAACAGCGACCCCAAGGCTATGGCTACTATTCTCGTTTTACACGGCCCCAACCTGAACCTGCTCGGCAGCCGGGAGCCCGGCATCTACGGCAGCACCACCCTCGGCGATATAGACCAGAACCTTCAGGAAATCTGCATGGCGGCGGGGCACCATTTTCTGTCCCTGCAAAGCAATGCCGAATACGAACTTATCGAACGCATCCACGATGCCCGCCGCGAAGGCGTCAATTTTATTATTTTTAATCCTGCGGCGTTTACCCACACCAGCATCGCCCTTCGCGACGCCATTCTCGCCAGCGATATACCCTTTATTGAAGTTCACTTGTCAAATGTTCACGCCCGCGAGAGTTTTCGCCACAAGTCCTACTTTTCCGATATCGCCCAAGGCGTTATTTGCGGACTTGGCGCCCTAGGTTACGAGCTGGCGCTGACGGCAGCGCTGAAACAGCTTAAACACCATTGAACCCTGACAAACCCGGAATTTTTTAACGTCACTATCACCTATTACCCAGGAATCAGCTCATGGATATCCGCAAAATAAAGAAACTCATTGAATTGCTCGAAGAGTCCAATATCGGCGAAATCGAAATCAAGGAGGGCGAAGAGTCTGTGCGCATCAGCCGCGCCGGCTTCAGCAACAGCCCGCAACCCATGTATATGGCAGCGCCCCAGCAGTACGCCCAGGCTCCAGCTCCGGCGCCAACGGCTGCGCCAGCGCCGGCACCCACGGAAGCCAGCGCCCCGGCAGAACCCGCCGGCCATATTGTCAGATCCCCCATGGTCGGCACCTTCTACAGGTCGCCATCGCCGGGCTCCCCCACCTTTATTGAGGTCGGCCAAAAGGTCAACGTGGGCGATGTCCTCTGCATTGTTGAAGCCATGAAGATGATGAACCAAATCGAAGCGGACAAGTCCGGCACCATCGGCGCCATTCTTGTCAACGACGGTGAACCGGTGGAATTCGACCAACCCATGGTTACCATTATTTAGTCCTCAAACCTACAACAACAGGCATTTACCATGCTGGACAAAGTTCTTATCGCAAACAGGGGCGAAATTGCCCTGCGAATTCTCCGCGCCTGTAAAGAGCTGGGCATTCGCACGGTTGCCGTACATTCAAAAGCGGATGCCGATCTCAAACATGTGCGCCTCGCCGACGAAAGCATCTGCATCGGCCCGAATTCATCCACAGAAAGCTACCTCAACATTCCCGCCATTATCAGCGCCATGGAGATTACCGACTCTGTGGGTGTACACCCCGGCTACGGCTTTCTGGCTGAAAATGCCGATTTTGCCGAAATGGTGGAACGCAGCGGTTTTACCTTTATCGGCCCCACCCCCGAGGTCATTCGCATGATGGGTGACAAAGTCTGCGCCATTGACGCCATGCGCAAGGCCGGGGTTCCCACGGTACCCGGCTCCAACGGCCCCATCACCGACGACGCCGACCAGACCAGGAAAATTGCCAAGCAAATCGGCTATCCGGTGATCATCAAGGCCGCAGCCGGCGGCGGCGGGCGCGGTATGCGGGTGGTGCACAGCGAGGCTCACCTTCTCAAATCCATCAGTATTACCCAATCTGAGGCCAAGGCTGCCTTTGGCGACGCCACGGTTTACATGGAAAAATTCCTCGAAAACCCCCGCCACGTGGAAGTTCAGGTGCTCGCCGACGGCCAGGGTCATGCCATTCATCTCGGCGACCGCGACTGCTCCCTGCAGCGCCGCCACCAAAAGGTGCTTGAAGAGGCGCCAGCCCCTGGAATTCCCGACGATGTTCGCCAGGGCGTCTTTGACTCCTGCGTCAAAGCCTGCATCGACATAGGCTATCGCGGCGCCGGCACCTTTGAGTTTCTCTATGAAGATGGCAATTTTTATTTTATTGAAATGAATACCCGTGTTCAGGTGGAACATCCGGTGTCGGAAATGATTACCGGCGTGGATATCGTCAAGGAACAGTTGCTTATCGCCAGCGGCAAACCCCTGAGCTTCAAGCAGGAAGACATTATTTTCCGCGGCCACGCCTTTGAATGCCGCATCAACGCGGAAGACCCGCGCACCTTTATGCCCTGCCCCGGCAAGGTCACCAATTACCACCCCCCCGGCGGCAATGGTGTGCGCGTGGACTCCCACCTGTATTCCGGCTACTCGGTACCGCCCTACTACGACTCCCTGATCGCGAAAATCATTACCTATGGCATCAACCGGGAAGCCGCACTCACCCGCATGCGCAACGCCCTCGACGAGCTTTTTATCGAAGGTATCAAAACCAACACGGACATGCAGCGGGATCTGGTCATCGATGAAGGCTTCAAGCGGGGCGGTGTCAATATTCACTACCTCGAGAAAAAATTAGGTCTCTGATGCCCTGGCTGCAACTTCACACGGTCACCCAGCGCGCCTCCGCAGAGAGCCTTGAAGACGCCATGCTCGCCAGCGGCGCGGTGTCTGTCACCCTCAGCGACGACGCCGACACCCCCATTCTCGAGCCGGGGGTCGGCGAAACGCCACTTTGGGACAGGGTTCGCGTAACGGCGCTTTACGACGTCGATGTCGATCAACAGGCTGTCAACAGCCAGCTTGCGGCTTCCCAGGGCATTTCGCACCAGCAACTGCACTGGGAAGTCCTCGAAGACCAGCCCTGGGAGCGTCTGTGGATGGAGCACTTTGAACCCATTCGCTGCGGCGAGCGCTTGTGGATATGCCCGAGCTGGCGCGAACCGCCGAACCCCAACGCCATCAACCTGGCGCTGGATCCGGGGCTCGCCTTTGGCTCCGGCACCCACCCCACCACCTTTCTCTGCCTGCAATGGCTCGACAGCATGGATCTGAACGGCAAAGCTGTGGTGGATTACGGCTGCGGCTCGGGCATTCTCGGCATTGCCGCTTTGCTCCTGGGTGCAGACCGAGTTGTCGCCATTGACAACGACCCCCAGGCGCTGCTCGCCACCAGGGACAATCTCGCCCGCAACGGCCTCAGCGATGACCGCCTGATCACCTGCCTGCCGCAGGATACGCCAGAAACCAGCGCAGATATTGTGGTCGCCAACATCCTCGCCGCACCGCTGATCACCCTCGCCGGCACCATTGGCGGCCTCACCAAAGTCGGCGGCCAGCTGTGCCTTTCCGGCATCATGGGGGCGCAGACAGGGGCTGTCAGCGCCGCTTATCCCAGTTTCGAATTTTCCCCTGTCACCCTGATTGAGGACTGGGCACGGTTAAATGCCACCAAGCTGGTGTAATATCCCGTCAATACAGCGCTGGGGAAGGCCATTTTGTGACAACCGCACTTAAAACCCGCTGCCCCCATTGCCGAGTGGCTTTCAGGGTATCCGCAAGCCAGCTCGGCGCGGCCAAAGGCATGGTGCGTTGCGGCCTCTGTTTCAAGGCGTTTAACGGCCAGGCAAATCTCGAAGAGTTCCTGGACAATCCCACCCCGCCTGCGGGGAAAGACCACAACAAGCCACAGCCAGATGCCGCCAGCGTCAGCAGCTGGAAAGATGGCGACGATTTCTACATAGATGACAATTTTGACCTTGCCCTCCTTGAAGAAACTCCGCAAGAAAAGCCCCCTTCGCCAAAACTTTCCATCGTTAAAGAGCCGCCCGCACCGGAAATAAAAAAGTCCTCACCCCAGAGCACTGCGGCGCAAACAGCGAATGGGGCATCAGAACCTGTCACCTCCCGGCAACCGTCCGCTGCCGCCACGCCAGGCAAAAAATCAGCGGCTCCCGACTCCCGCGGCATTGAGGCTGACCAACATCAGGACGACAACATTCTCGCCGTCAACACAGAAGACATGGCGCGCTGGCAGCCAGCCATTGGCGCGCTCATCGGCGAGGACACGGAACAACAATCCGGCAGCGGCTCACATTCAAGGACGTCGCCAAAACCCTCTGGCTGGCTCTGGTACGGGGCATCAGCCCTGGCACTGTTGTTTTTAGGAGGACAGCTGCTCTATTTCAACAGCTCGCTGATAGACTCGAGGTCGACCCTGTGGCCGATGACAAAATGGCTGTGCGCCACCCTCAATTGCCCTCTCAAAGCCAACCGTGATCTGAGCAAAATCGCCAGTAGCGATCTGGTTGTGCGCACCCACCCCAGGGTAGCTAACGCCCTGTTCGTTGACGCTGTAATTATTAACAATGCCAGCTTCGCGCAACCCTTCCCAAATCTGACACTGCTCTTTGAAGATCTTCAGGGCACCACCGTGGCGAAACGCAGCTTTCAACCCCGAGAATATCTTCACGGCGAACTCCGCGGCGCCGCCATGATGCCCAGCAACCAACCGGTAAAACTGGAGCTGGAAATTATCGATCCGGGCAGGGAAGCGGTTTCATTCCGACTCTACGTTTCGGAGTAACCGCCGCCGCAACAAACTGCAAAGAAAGTCGCAGGAGATCAGCTTTTTTTCAGGGGTCTGGTTTTGCCATCCTCAGTAATGGCCACATACCAGAAATCCCCCTCAGAAACCTTTGCCGGCTCGTCGAGAACCTCGGACTCAATCCACACCTCTACAGCGATATGCATGGATGTGCGGCCTGTTTCGATAAGGCTGGCGTAGCAGCTGACCACCGCGCCCACAGGCACCGGTCTCAGGAAACCCATGCCGCCGACAGCGACGGTGGCCACCTTGCCGCCAGAGGTTCTCCTGGCCAGAACCATGCCCGCCAGATCCATTTGCGACAGCACCCAGCCGCCGTAAATATCACCGTAGGCGTTGGTGTCCTTGGGCAGGGCGAGAACCTGTAAGGCCAGATCACCGTTGGGCGCCGCTCGCATATGTATTGATGAAGTCACGTTTGCATCCTTAATCTAGTGTACTGGGTCTGTTCACGCCAAGAGTTTTTCGGGTAGCCAGGTGACCAGCTCCGGCCACAGCGCCAGAAGCGCCAATAATGCCAGCTGCAGGGCGATAAAGGGTACTACTCCGCGATAAATATCCGAAGTCAGCACCGTGGGTGGCGCAACACCACGCAAATAAAACAGGGCGAAGCCAAAGGGTGGTGTCAGAAAAGATGTCTGCAGGTTGATGGCAATCATAATACCCAGCCACACCGGATCCACACCCATTGCCAGCAGCGCCGGTGCCACTATAGGCACCACCACAAAGGTGATCTCAATAAAGTCGAGAATAAACCCCAGCACAAAAATAATCAGCATCACCGCCAGGGTTGCACCAACGATGCCGCCGGGAATTTGCGTCAACAGATCGGAAACCAGTTCTTCGCCACCAAAGCCGCGAAATACCAGGGAAAAAACAGCGGCGCCGATAAGAATCATAAACACCATGGCGGTGACTTCGGTGGTGGAAGACATCACTTCGCGCAAACGCTCCAGGTTGAGCTGGCGCTTCACCAGAGCGAGCAGGATTGCTCCCAGGGCTCCCACCCCTGCAGCCTCGGTGGGAGTGGCCACCCCGGAAATGATGGAGCCAAGTACGGCGAAAATTAACACAATGGGGGGCAGCAACGGCGCCAATATTTTCCCAAGAGGCGGTTTTTCCCCCGACGGTTCTGCCGGAGCCTTGTCAGGGCGAAACAGGGCATAGCCGTAAATATAGAGGAGATAAAACACCACCAGCAGCAGCCCGGGCACTATGGCGCCGACAAAAAGATCGCCAATGGAAACCGTATCTGGGGTGAAAATGCCCATACCGAGCTGGGCTTGCTGGTAGGCGGTGGAAAGAATATCTCCCAACAGCACAAGCACAATGGAGGGCGGAATAATCTGCCCGAGAGTGCCAGTGGCACAAATGGTTCCCGTCGCCAATGCCGGGGAGTACCCTTTTCTGATTAAACTGGGCAGAGACATCAACCCCATGGTGACCACCGTTGCACCGACAATGCCGGTACTCGCCGCCAGCAGGGCTCCCACCAGAACAACGGACATCCCTAGGCCGCCTCTGAGAGCACCGAACAGCTTGCTCATGTTTTCCAGCAGCTCTTCCGCCAGCCGTGATTTTTCAAGCATCACGCCCATAAAAACGAACAGGGGCACAGCAATTAGCGTGGTATTGACCATGGTGCCATAGAGCCGGTTGGGCAGGGCGTGGAGAAAAGCCATATCAAAGTGGCCGGTTGCCATGCCGATACCGGCAAATGCGAGGGCGACACCGCTCAGGGTAAAGGCAACGGGATAACCTGCCAGCAGACACAGGCAGACAGCGGCAAACATCAACAGGGGAATAAACTCGGCCATCAGAGCAACTCCACCTTGTCTTCGCTGTGGGAATCACCTCTGCCGAGAAAAAACAGCAGGTTTTTGATGAATTCGGCCAACCCCTGAAAAATCAGAGCAAGGGGCAGCACCAGTAGCAGCGACTTGAGCAGGTAAACCAGCTGCAACCCCGTGCTTTCGGTAGAAACTTCACGAATTTCCCAACTGCTAACCACATAATCGAGGGACATGGCGAAAATCAGCACACTCACCGGGAGGAGAAAAACCAGGGTGCCCGCGGCGTCGACAAGAGCCTGGGTTTTTGGACTGAACTGTCGATAGAAAACATCCACCCGCACATGACCTCCCCGCTTCAGGGTAAAGGCCATCGCCAGCATAAACAGGGACGCGTGGATGTAGGTCATCGTCTCCTGCAAGGCAATGGAGCCACCGCCGAAAAAATAGCGCATCGCCACCACAATCACCGTATTGATAATAAGCACCAGGGAGAGCCAGGAAACCAGGGTGCCGCTGAGTTCGGTAATTCGGTCGATACTCCTGCTGAAACAGTGAAGAAATGCCATGGGGTCGCGCTTGGTTGTTGTTGGTTAGGGGCGCATTATAAAGGGCAAGGGGAACAATTCGAAACCGGGTCAGATTGAGGCGAGAGCCTGTCAACACTCATGGAAGGGCTAGACTGAATATTGCAATTGATATTTTCAGAAAAGCCTTTTACTCTTAGCCCGGAAATTACACCAGCTGCCGGAATTTTCGCGCTCAAATCGGGCGAGAGCCAGTGAAAAACAGGCAAATGTCGCTGGTCGTAAACTGTTACCAAACTGCAATTACCTTTACGCCTGCTCTGCCAGTACAAAACTCGAACCTGAGAGTGTACTGGTGCAACTCTGGGTTAGTCGCCCAGGTTCTGGGTTCGCAACAACAATGTCAGCAGGAGCAGAGAATGGACGAGCTTTTTGCCAAAAACCGCGCCTGGGTTGCGTCGATTACCGACAAAATCCCCGACTTTTTCCAAAAACTTTCCGAGCAACAAAGCCCAGAGTATCTGTGGATAGGCTGTGCCGACAGTCGGGTTCCCGCCAACGAGATTCTCGGCATGCTTCCCGGCGAGCTCTTTGTTCACCGCAATGTCGCCAATGTTGTCGTGCACTCAGACCTCAATTGCCTGTCAGTTCTCCAGTTTGCCGTTGATTATCTGAAAGTAAAACATATTTTCGTCGTCGGCCACTACGGCTGTGGCGGCGTCCACGCCGCTGTGCGCAATGACAAGCTTGGCCTCATCGACAACTGGTTGCGCCATGTTCAGGACGCCCAGAACAAACACTACAAACAGCTGGAACATATCAGCGACCACCACGCCCTCTGCGACAAGGTTTGCGAAATCAATGTGGTTGAGCAGGCGTTTAGCGTCTGCCAGACCACAGTGGTTCAGGACGCCTGGGATCGGGGTCAGAAACTCTCCGTTCACGGCTGGATTTACGGCCTCGAGGACGGCCTGCTGCGGGATCTCGGCATTACCGTCAGCAACGGTGAGGAGATCTATCGCCAGTACAAACACGCCGTTCAGGGTCTGTTTGCAGACACCAAACCCTAGGGGGCTGGCGAACTCAGAATTCCAGCACAAAAATTCAGACTGGAATCGAATGGCGCTGAGTTAGCGCCAAAGCCAGGATTTTCGTTATTCCCGCCTACGCGGGAATAACTGCCTAAGTCAGTGCCATTCAGGCTAGAATCTGCTTGCCGCAATCCGTTTTTATCATTCAACCATCACCCAGGAGAACCATGGACAAGTTTACCAACGTCAGCATCACCAAAGCCGCCAATGTTTATTTTGATGGCAAGGTCACCAGCCGCACTGTGGAATTTAGCGACGGCGCCATTAAGACCCTGGGCATTATGCTGCCGGGGGAATATGAATTTGGCACCGCCCAGCCGGAACTGATGGAAATCACCGCCGGCTATCTGCTGGTGAAACTTCCAGGCGCTGACGAGTGGCAGGAAATTCGCGGCGGCCAGTCTTTCAACGTTCCCGGCAATGCCAAATTCCAATTGGCAGTTCACCAGGTGACTGATTACATCTGTTCCTACCTCTAGCCAATACCCGAGAGCGGGCGCCTTGAACACCCAGCCGAGCTCAAAGCGCCCGCTCTCGGCGTGAAAAATCCCGCAACTGGTGCAATTTCCTGGCTAACAATGTCACCAAATGCAACACCAAAACCGGTCAATATTCTTCTTTGCATACCCTTAAAGAGGTAGTGACAGGAACACTGCGGCAAAACCCTATTTTCCGTTAGCAATTGCCCGTTAAAGGAGCTATCTTCAAGACATTAACAGGTATCACGGCCGCAATTGCCGCAGAGGTAGTCACAATGCCCAAACATACGATTGAAGAAATCATGCAACACGAACCGGTGTATGCTCGCGCAGGCCAGCTGCTGATTGATGTGGTGGAAATGCTCACCAAGCACAAAACCACGGGGATGCCCGTTATCGACGACAACCGCCATGTGGTGGGTTTTATCTCCGAACAGGATTGTATTCACAGCATGCTGGAAACCAGTTACTTCTGCGAAGGCAACCCCTCCGTGGATGAGGTCATGAGCCGCAACCCCCTGTGTTTGACTCCAAAAGATTCAGTGATAGACCTGGCTCGCACCATGGGGCGCGACAAACCCAAGGTCTATCCCGTGGTGGAAGAGGGCAAGCTGGTGGGATTGGTGACTCGCAACGATGTGCTAAAGGCACTGCGGGTGGAAGTGATGCACTGCTCAATACCCACAAAAGGATAATGGACGACCGACTCTCCAAAGTATGTGTCACACACAGATTGCAGCAAAGTACGCTGAAATCCAGATTTTGTAACGCCATAAAAGGCGTGTCGATAATTCTCGGTAGCAGCTTGTCACGGGTTACACCTTCCCCGAAGCTGTTTTTTCCGACAACAGTTAATCGACGAATTTAACCAATGCACCCAGGGGCTCTCTCAGGGTTCTGGTTGCATTGGCGGGATGATCATTATCACTGTAGCCAAAGCTCATACCAAAAAGCACTCCCTGGCTCTCTGGTATCCCTAAATAAGCGTGTACCGGATCGGGAAACTGACCCAGCGCGCCCTGCATGCAGCTATCAATGCCACACTCCGCCATCAACAAGGCGACTGTCTGGGCAAAGATACCCAAATCCACAGCACCATTTATCTGCAGGGATTTTTCCATGACAAAAAACATGGCGTGGGGGGCGCCGAAAAATTCATAATTCTTCAGCATCGCCTGCTTTCTCGCCTCCCGATCCTTGCGGTCGATGCCAAGAACGCCATAGAGGGCCTGAGCAGCGCCGATTTGACGCTCGCGAAGCGCGCCCTCATAAACACCCTGCCATGGAAAATCCGGATTCGGCGCCTGCCCGCTGTCCGCCACTGCAACCAGTTCCCGAGCAAGATTTTTGCATGCCTGACCAGACACCACATAAACATTCCACGGCTGCACATTGCAATTTGACGGCGCCTTTAGCGCCAGAACAAGAATTTCTTCGAGTATGCTTTTGGGCACGGGTTCTGGCAAAAAAGCTCTGATTGAAACCCTCTGTTTTAATATTTCGGCAACGGACACGTTTCTGCCCCCTAAACAGCAATAATTGAAGCCTTAGCGCACCTTGGCAGAAATAACCTGGACACGGAATCGGTTGGCATCGTTAACATCGGCAAAGGGGCCAATCCCCGTATTGACCGTCCACTTTTGCCCGGCGCCCAGTATTGCCGGCCCTTGAATCTGACGTTTGCCAGCAACGGCAAAGGCGCTGCGCATTTCAACCAGCTCAATAACCACATCGCCGACGTCAACGCCGCTTTGATTCTGAATAACCACTCTTAAATAACCATCCTTGCCCAGATAGGCCTGCCCCGGAATATATTTGTGGGGGGACTGGGAAAGTTCCAGACGTACCATCTTCTGTTGGGCGTCTTTGCCCAGAGCGGTGTCAGACCGAGCAGCCTGCTGGTAAAAACCCAGAGCTTTCTGGTTGTCGCCAGCGCTATACGCCATTTCTCCCAGATAGTAGCTCGCCGTATTGGTGGGCAGCAAGTCATAGCTTTTTTGCAGATCGGGACGGGCTGCAGTTTTTTTGCCATTTTTGTAAAGCAGCACACCCCTGGCGAGGTAGTGGCTGAAATAATCGGGATTTTTGCTGATGGCGGTGGTAAACGCCTGCTGCGCCTTGTCTTCGTCCCCTTTCATTTCCCAGGCATGGCCGCGCAACTCCCAGGCGTAAGCATCCCGCGGCTGTACACGCACAGCCTCATCGAGATAACCCAGAGCCTCATCGGGCTTTTTGTCGTTCAACGCCTTGACGGCGTTTTGTTCCGCCTCATAGGCGGGTTGATCCTTTTTCAGCTGGGCAATTTTTTTCTGGTAAACATCCCTGTTGCGAATGCCCCCCGTGCCCAGCGCCGCCGCTTTTTCCCGATTGCGATTGACCCGCTCCTGGGAGGGCGGGTGGCTGGCAAAGAGACCGCTGATAAAATCCTGCTGGCGATTGCTGTTGAGTTTGACAAAGGTTTCCTGCAGCTCAACCGCCGCGTAGGGGTCATAGCCCGCCCGACTCATATAAACCATACCGTAGGCGTCGGATTCCAACTCGTCATCGCGGCCATAGCGCGCCATCCAGGCTGCCGAACCCAACTGGGCGGCGACGCCGCCAAGACTGCCATAACCGGCCTGCTGGGAGGCAATACCGGCAATCTGGGTGCCCACATTAAAAAGGGTTCCCTTGGTCATCTGGCTGGCGCCATGGCGAGCCGCAGCGTGAACAATTTCGTGGGCGAGCACTGCGGCCAGCTGAGCTTCATCATCCAGATGCACCAACAGCCCCGAGTTAATGGCAATTTTGCCGCCGGGCAGCGCCCAGGCATTAGGCACAGGATTGTTGAGCACGACAAATTCATAGGGCAGGCCGGTGCGGTCGCTGACCGCCGCCAGCTTGCCTCCCACCTGGGAGACATAGGCCTGAATTTCCGGATCTATATAATAGCGTCCGCCCTGCGCCTGCTGGGAGGGCTGATAATTTTTGGCGCCTATGGCGACTTCCTGGTCGGCAGAGATCAGGGATAATTCTTTCTTGCCGGTCACCGGATTGACCGCACAACCGGACAGCAGCACGGCAATACAGGCAACAATAAGCATTTTTTGTTTTTTTATGATCGTCCACATGGCTGTAGCTCCTTTGGCTCTGGGGTATAATTTCGACTCGGGTTCATAGTTTATCCGCCGGGGTATATAAAACCAGGCCGCGCCGCCCGTACATATTGCTGCTATCGCCTGCCGCCATCCCCGTCTGCAGCAAGAATACAATAGGTTTTGGCACAGACCTTCAATCTATACAATTGACCGCAAAAATAACAGGACATTCCCCACAAACAGATCGACTGCAAGGAGTTAAAGCATTTTCATGGCTAAAGTCAGTTCGCCCAAGTTTATAGCCGCTGTGCTGGCGGGATATTTTTCAGCTTGCGTCAACGGGGAAGAGTTGCAGGAAATCAACATTACCGCACTGCGTATCCCCGTGGCCTCAGACAGCGTTATCGGCAGTATTTCCGCCCTCAAATCCTCCCAGCTCGATATGGTTAGCGCCGTTCATATTCAAGAGGCGCTGTCCCGTCTTCCCGGCGTCAATCTCCACCGCAACAACGGCCAGGAATACCTTCCCGCCATTCGCTCGCCGGTGCTCTCCGGCGCTGGCGCCTGCGGCAGTTTTCTTATCGCGGAAGACGGTATTCCGCTGCGCCCGGCGGGTTTTTGCAATGTCAATGAACTCTTTGAAAGCCACAGCGAGCAGGCGGCAGGCATTGAAGTAATACGCGGCCCCGGCAGCGCCCTTTTTGGTTCCAACGCCCTTCACGGGGTCATCAATATTCTCGAACCGGCCTCCTTTAACAGTGCCCCCCGCCTCAGCCTTGAAGGCGGCGCCAACAATTATGGCCGCCTCGGCTTCAGTTCCGGCAGCGAAACCCTGGCTGTGGCCTTTACCGGCAGCAGCGAGGGCGGCTACCGCAACGATGCCGGTGTCGATCAACAAAAACTCAGCCTTCGCCACCGCATGGAAACCGCGGCCATGGCCATCACCTCCGGCATGACCCTGACCAACCTGAACCAGGAAACCGCAGGCTACATTGAGGGTTCCGACAGCTACAAAGACCGCGTCCTCAGCAAAACCAACGCCAACCCGGAAGCCTACAGAGACGCCTGGTCGCTGCGCCTGTGGAGTCGCTTTGAAGATAACAGCGAACAGCCGGGCTGGGTCATAACCCCCTATGCCCGCGTCAGCAGCATGATTTTTTTCCAGCACTTTTTACCGGGCACCCCTATTGAGGAAAATGGTCAGCGCAGTGCTGGCGTGCAAACGGCCTTTTATCAGTATTCCGACACCAGCCGCCTCACCAGTGGCGTCGATGTGGAGCTGGTGCGGGGCTGGCTGCAGCAGTATCAGACTCAACCAACCCCTGGCTCCGCCTTTCTGCGGGAAACCATTCCCCTCGGCTACCACTACGATTACGATGTCGACGCCATTCAGGCCAGCCCCTTTGTCCAGTGGGACTGGCAGCCACAGCCGCGCTGGGATGTATCCCTGGGCTTGCGCTATGAAATGGTTCGCTACGATTACGACAACCGCATGCCCGACGGCCGCACCCGGGAGGATGGCACAGCCTGCGGTTTTGGCGGCTGCCGCTACACCAGACCTGCGGACAGTGTCGACTATTTTCATAACTGGAGTCCCAAACTGGGCATTCAATACCAGCTCACAGAAACCGACCTGGTGTTCGCCAATATCGCCAGGGGCTTCAGAGCACCCCAGGCGGTGGAGCTCTACCGCCTGCAACGGGAACAGCAGGTGGCGGATCTGGATTCCGAGCGTCTCGACAGTATTGAAGTCGGCTTGCGCAATACCAGCGGCGATTTTCGCTACGAACTGGTTGCCTATGCCATGGAAAAGGACAACCTGATTTTCCGCGACGTCGATTTCTTTACCGTCAGCGATGGCAAAACCCGCCACTACGGCGTCGAACTGGCACTCAATTACCAGATCTCGCCAACCCTGGATATGACCCTGACCGCCACTGAAGCCCGCCACGAATACGCCTACCGGGAAATTCTGTCGGGAATCAATATTGACGGCAATGATGTCGACACCGCCCCCAGGCATTTCGGCACAGTGCTGCTGGGCTGGAACCCCCTGGAAGCCAGCCGTATTGAGCTGGAGTGGCAGCATGTGGGAAGCTATTACACCGACCCGGAAAACCTCAATGCCTATTCCGGTCACGATATTGTTCACCTGCGCGGTCGCGCCGCTGTTTCAGCGAACCTGACCCTCAGCGCCAGAATTACCAACCTGTTTGATCGCCGCTATGCCGAACGGGCGGACTACACCAGCTTTGGCGGCGATCGTTATTTTCCCGGCGAGCCACGGGGCGTCTATATTGGCGCGGAATTCACCTGGTAAGCCAATGACCGCCGGCCAAGCCGGCGAGGTTATCGATGATTATTGTTATTTCGCCAGCCAAAACCCTGGACTATGAAACGCCGCCAACCACGGCGGCGTTTTCCATGCCGGATTTTCTCGACGCGGCACAAACCCTCATCGACGAACTCCGCGAGCTGACGCCGCCACAGGTGTCGGAATTGATGGGCATCAGCGCCAAACTCGGCGACCTCAATTTTGGCCGCTACCTGGAATGGTCGCAGCCCTTTACCCCGAGCAACGCCAAACAGGCTGTGCTGGCCTTTAAAGGCGATGTGTATACAGGGCTGGAAGCTGAGACACTCTCCCGGAAGGAACTGGAATGGGCGCAGGATCACCTGCGCATTCTCTCCGGACTTTACGGCCTGCTGCGGCCGCTGGATTTGATGCAACCCTACCGCCTGGAAATGGGCACGCAATTTGCCAACAGCAGAGGTCGCAATCTCTACGAATTCTGGGGGGAGCAGATTACCAGCGCCCTCAATGCGCTTCTCGCCAATGACAAAAAAGCCACCCTCATCAACCTGGCCTCCAACGAATATTTCAAAGCGGTTCAAGTCAAAAAATTGCAGGCAGAGGTGATTACCCCGGTATTCAAGGACTGGAAAAGCGGCAAATACAAAATCGTCAGCTTCTATGCCAAAAAGGCCAGGGGCATGATGGCGGGCTATATTATTCGCCACCGCCTCAAAAACCCGGAAGATCTTAAACAATTTGACGACGGTGGTTACCGCTATAACCCCGCCATGTCCAGCTATAACGAATGGGTTTTTACTCGGGATTCGAGCAACTGAATGGCCGCCATCAAACCTTTTTCCCAAGCCTGCGCCAACAATTGCCAGCCCATCCTGACAATTCTTGAGCCAGTCTTTGCCAACACCACCAAAGTGCTGGAAATTGGCAGCGGCACCGGTCAACACGCCGTGTTTTTTGCCCCCGCCCTCAGCCACCTCATCTGGCAGCCCAGCGACCGAAGCGAAAATATCGCCGGCATCCACGCCTGGCTCGAGGAATACCCCGCTGACAACCTGCGCAGCCCACTGACCCTGGATGTCACCGGGCGCTGGCCCACGTCCACCTTTGACGGTTTTTTCACCGCCAATACCTGCCATATCATGCCCTGGAGTGCAGTGGTGGCCATGTTTGAAGGCATTGGCCGCATCGCCCAGCAACCGGCGACCCTGGTTATTTACGGCCCGTTCAAATACGGCGGAAAATTTACCACCGCCAGCAATGCAGCTTTCGATGGCTGGTTAAAATCCCAGGCTCCCCACCAGGGCATTCGCGACAGCGAGGCTATTATTCGCCTGGCCGAGGATATCGGCTTCAACCTCCAAGCAGACAACGCCATGCCCGCCAACAACCAGCTCCTGGTGTTCAGGGGGTGCTAACGCTCAAATTGCCGCCGTACAGGCTGAAATGCGGGGACAGTATTCGGACTAGGCAATATATACAGGGGCAAAACCACCCCCGGGGGTGCGGAAGTTTGTGGTCTGCCCCTGGTACAACCGCGCCGCTATCCACTGCACCGCGCCGTCATAAACGTAGTTGCGCAAGTCAAATTTCAACATTTCACTGACACCACCGCCGATGGCGCGCTCTCCGGGCAAAACCAGATCCTGCGCCACATAATCCCCTTCGAGAATCTGCTGCCAAACCCGCTTGGTGAGTTTTTCGCCGCGATAGGCGGCGCGACTGCCATACCCGGATGCGGGTTTAAAAAAGAGCTGGCGCCGCTGCGCCCAAAGCCTGTCGGCATGGCGGGGGTCGACAATTTCCGTGTGGGGAATTCCCGTCAGCAACCGGTGGCGAATGTTTTCTGGCACCCCCAGGGCTTCGAGGGCACCGGCATCGCTGAGCACCGCCAGATTGCGCTTGTCCCCATAGAGCGCATGAGCCTGAGGATGGGGCGTCAGCACTATCGCCTGTTCCAGATACGCCTGGCGCAACACAGCATTGCCCGGTTGTTCGAGGAGGAAATCCGTGAGGCGGTTGTACACCAGGTCGATTTGCCTGTCGCCATACCAGAGGGTGCCGCCAGCAAACTCAAGTTCTTCCGGAGCCGCAATCACCGCCGTGATGCCACAGCGCTGGAACAGCTGTTGAAACAGAATGAATTCGGGGTAGAGATACTGCTCCCTGGGCTCCTCATCGACAATCGCAATAGTCGCCAAGGGGCGATCCCGTCCCGACAAGTGCCATTCATTGCGAAACATGGCAACCATCGCTTCTTCCAGTCGCGTGATTGCCGCTTGGGCGGGAACCACATCCGCCACCTCGGGGCAGCAGGCGCGCTGGGCTCGCGCCAGAATGGCGTTGAGCATGGCGCCACCGGCATTGGTGTTGATTTCAATAAGCCCCAGCCGCGATTCATTGACATGGAAGTCATACCCCAAAAACACCCCTTTGGCGCCCGGCTTCCCCCTGACAATGGCGCCAGCCCGGGCAAGTACCATGTCCCGCCAGGCGGGCAGTGCCACCACAGACTCGACGGCGGCAATAATTGCCGCCATTGCATCCCTGTGCTGGGCGCTGACGAACAGCGGCCGCGCCGAAAACAGGTAGGGACAGCGCTCCTTGATCAGCGCGGAGAGTCCAGGAGAACCCAGTTCCGACTCCAGCGCCGCCCGCAGTGCGTCGTCATCGAGACTGATACAGAAACACTGATTATTAAGGGTTTGAATATTCAAACTGTTGTGTATGGGCGTATTCATATTAGGGGCGCACTCATCACAGCGTCTAGGGTGAAATTTCAATGCGCCCCTGGAGATGAACCGGGCAGGACAGACTGTTGCTGATCAGACAGTTCTGCTCCGCTTTTGTCAATAAACTGAGCGCCTTCTCTTTGTCGTCCGGGACTGTGATGGTGAGCACCGCAGCCACTGTAAATCCGCTAAACCGCAGTTTGCGCTCAACCTTGTCGAGGGTGCCGACAACCTCACAGTCAAGACTTTGCCATGACAGCTTGGAAGCGGCAGCGATTGCCCTGAAGGTGAGAATAAAACAACCGGCCACCGCCTCGGCAATCAGGTATTCCGGGCTTTGTCCGCCAGGCTCGCCGCCAAAAGTCACCGGCGCGGCGCAGGCCAGCTCGGCACCTTCTTCGGTGAGCAGCGCCACCGCGCCCTGCAATCCGGCCTTGGCCGTCACCCTGTAGTTGTGGGGAAGAGTTTCCATGGTTTACCTCCATTAGTGTTGTTGCAATCTGATCTTGCCTGCCATCAAGAATCTTCAGACTCAGTGTTGCCAGGCTCTGGCAATTCTAAAAAAGCTCTGATTAATGTCATTGCCGCCGACGCGCACTGCTGTCCGGAATATTTCACGCCGTCATTCCTGCGTAGACAGGAATCCTTAATGGCGACCAGCGGAACACCAAAACAAATGCCCGCAGTAGCCTATAAAGCTGTAAATCCGCTGATTTTTCAACAGCATTAGCAACATAAGAGGCAGCACTGAAAACCTCTCCAGATTCCTGCCTACGCAGGAACGACGGCTGTCGTTTAAGTCTTAATGTGCCGAACATGACTCAAACTCCTTTCTATTCCAGGATGTAAGGCAAACAGCCTACATTTATTCAAAACAGCAGCGCGCCTATGCGGGAGTGACGAAAACAGAGTTAATCAGAGTTTTCCTAAACCGTCCCCGTTGCTGCGGGGATATAGGTTTCGTAGACGTCCACAGTCACCTCCAGATCCCCCAGCTGAGATTCGATCAACGGCTTGACCTCACTCCAGTCCAGCCCACCAACACCGGTGGCGAGGCGAGGAAGGGCGACACTTTTGATGCCTTCTCTCTCTATTTCCTTACGCAGCGCCCGCAGGCTGTGATTGACATGGGCAACCGTGGCTTTGCCGGGTTTCTCACCGTGGCCATAGGCGGCTTCCTGGGTGAAAAGATGGGCAATACGAACGCCCTCTGCACCGGACCACGTCCACAGATCGCCACTTTTGGGATGCTGGGTTTGGCAAAAATGCCTGAAATCTTTGTACATTGCCGGCCAGCGCTCCCTCAGCGCCAACGCCAACCCCTGGCCAAAATTGTCGTTGGGCGCGACACCCTGGGCAATGAGTTGCGCTTTGCTTTCAAAAATATCACCTTGAACATAATTAATCATCGGGGTTACCTTGTTGTGGATTACAGATTAATCATCTCCCCAGGAGCAATTCGCCGTATTGACCCACATCAGCCAGAGCCGTTATTTCGATCCCGGTCGCACTCAAGGGTGACTCGTCTTGCCGGTGCCGACAATAAACCCCGCAACTTTTCCAACAAACTGGATGCGGTGCACTATTCTATACATAAACTGGTGTGGAGAATGACGCGGGGAAGGAGGGCTTGCGGTCGCTTTCATTCTGAGGCTACCCTTCCCTAGCCGTCCCATTTGCAATGAGACGCCGTACATCGTTACATCACTTCTACCCTCTGCTGCGGGTTTTGTTGTGCTGCTGCTTAATCCTGGCGGTATATGCCCCGGCAATGGCGAAACCCGTAACCCCGGAAGAGGGCAAGGCATCGCTGCTCGCCGCCATTCTCGAACACACAATCTGGCCTGGGGAAGCCCAGACTGATCAATTGATCCTCGGCCTCTACGGACGCGATCGGCAGCTGCTCAAAGTCCTCAAAATAGAGATGCCTAAATTAAAAATACGGGGCAAGTCTGTGGTGGTCAGGGAATTCAACTCACTGCCCCAGACCAACCCTCCCCATGTATTGCTATTGCCCGGCTCCGAGAATTCAAACCTGGCGGACATCCTGCAAAGATTGCGACAAAGTCATACCCTGATAATTACCGACGGCAGCAAGGATCAAGACAATGTCATGATTAATTTTACCCACCCGGCCAAGAACATTCTCACCTTTGAAGTTAACCGCAGCAATGTCATTGACGCAGGTTTGCAACTATCTAAGGAAATACTTTTGTTTGGCGGCACCGAGGTCGACAAGGCGTTGATTTACAGGGAAACCGAAGCCGAACTGGCTCACGCAAAAGCCATTGCCCGCCAGCAGCAGGAGGAACTGGACACCCAGGAAAAATTACTTGCCGCACAGGAGGACAAAATTCAGCAACAGAGCAAACAAGTGAAGGCAAAAGAAATGGAGCTGGCAGCTGTGGAAAACAAGCTGGCCGAAATGGATATGAAATTGCTTGAAACCGAAAACAGGCTCATTGAAAACGAGGATGCACTGGCAAAAAAAGAAGCTGCCATCGCAGAGGTCTTCGAAAAAATTGCCGAAAACCTGGCATTAATTGCCCAGCAAAAAACAGAGCTGGAAAAACAGGAACATTTAATCGCCGCGAAAAATGACATTCTCGCAAAACAGGTCAGCACTATCGAATACCAGCAGTATATTCTCGTTGCAGCTGCGGCTGCTCTGATGGTGGTGCTGACCCTGATCGCCATGATCTTTCGCAGCTACCGCATTAAAAACCGTCTAAATTTACAGCTGAAAAATAATAGTGTGGCGCTGGAAAAAGCCAACCAAAAACTGGTGATGATGACCGACGCGAAAAGCCGGTTTTTATCCACCATGAGCCACGAAATTCGCACCCCCCTAAATGGCGTGATTGGCGTCGCCGAGCTGCTTCAAAGCACAGAACTGACGAAGCAACAGCTGGAATATATTGCCATAATTCTCAAATCAGCGGACAACCTGCTGAGCCTGATCAACGATATTCTCGATATTTCTAAAATCGAGGCGGGCAAGCTGGAGCTGGAGGAAATTCCTTTCAATCTGCGGGAAATTCTTGGCGACACTCTGCAAACCCTGGCGCTGCGCGCCAATGACAAAAAACTGGAGCTCGCGTTTCATATTCCCCCAGAGGTACCAGACAACCTGCTGGGTGACCCCGTTCGGCTCAGGCAGGTTGTGGTTAATCTGGTTGGCAATGCCATCAAATTTACCGAGAAGGGCGAAATTGTTGTCGACATGAAACCTGAAGCCATTGATGACGAAAAAGTTCGTCTGGCGTTTGAGGTTCGCGATACCGGCATTGGCATTTCTGAAGAGCAGCGCCAGAAAATTTTCGAAGCCTTTGGCCAGGCAGACTCGACAACCACCCGCCAGTACGGCGGCACCGGGCTGGGTTTGACCATCGCATCGGAACTGGTTGGCAAAATGGGCGGCCAGCTGGAAGTGTCAAGCGAGCCCGGAAAGGGCAGCACCTTTTCCTTTACCATTACCTTCAGGCTTTCTCGACAAGGGGCGAAGACACCGCAACCCTCCGTGGATCTCAGGGGAAAACGGGTGCTGGTTGTGGATGACAACAGCACCAACCGAATGATTCTCGAGGAAATCATGTCAAGCTGGGGCATGGTGGTAACCACTGTGGACAGCGCCGCGAAAGCACTGGCGCTGCTTGCTGAAAAGCGCACTCAAGACAGTGAATTTTCAATGGCCATTCTCGACGTCATGATGCCGGGCATGGACGGCTTTGAGCTTGCTGAAAAAATTCGCAGCCAGCCAGACAACGCCAAAATACGCATTTTGATCCTGTCTTCCGCCGGATTTTCAGGGGACGAAAACTATTTGCGGCAGTTAGATATTTCTCGCACCTTACTAAAACCTGTCAAACATTCAGAGTTGCTGGTGGCCATCACTGATGCGCTGGGTGTTGCCACGGCGGAAGACCCTACCTCGCCACAGGCAAGCAAGCCCGAAAATTTGCAGCCAAGAAAAGTATTGCTGGTTGAAGATGGTGTGATCAATCAGAAAGTGGCGACGGATCTTCTCGTCAAACGGGGCCATCAGGTTGAACTGGCGGAAAATGGTGAAGACGCTATTGCCGCTATCAAGAGCGGCACCTTTGACGTGGTGTTGATGGATGTGCAAATGCCCGTCATGGACGGCCTCACCGCCACCAGAAAAATTCGCGAACTTGAGCGCGAAACCAACGGCCACATTCCCATAGTGGCAATGACGGCGGGGGCAACCACGGAGGATCGAGAACGCTGCATGGCGGCGGGGATGGACAACTATGTTGCCAAGCCGTTTCGCGCCGCGGAGCTCTTTCGCGCCGTCGAAACCGTGCCGCCAATATCTGCAGTGACCAGCACCAAACCGGCAACACTGCCAGAAAAACCCACAGCGGCAGCACCCGCGAAGGAGGAAGCCATGGCCGACAGAGAATCTTTTGAGAACAACCATCCTGACAACGCCAACGCAAGACAACCGCCGCCAGCTTCTGTCAGTGATGATCGGCTTGCCGACCTCGACTGGCAGGGAGCGCTGAAGCAGCTCGAAGGGGACAAACAACTGCTGCGGGAACTGACTGAGATGTTCCTGCAGCAATATCCTGATCTGATGGCAGCCATTGATCAGGCGCTGGCAAAGCAGGACGCCCAGGAGTTGCGCAGAGCGGCTCATACCCTTAAAAGTTCCGCCCATGTTATCGGCGCCAAAAAAACCGCCGCGGCGGCGCTGGTGCTGGAAAACCTGTCCCGCGATAACCAGTTGGCAGCCGCTGGCAAAGCGATCGCTCCCCTTCAGGCAAAAATTGCCGAGTTGAAGCCTTTACTGGAGGCCGCCATGGTGAACTAGTCCGCAAACTTGCAATAAATCACTGAAAATTCATCTTTATTAGGGAGACTCTGATTCATTCTGTTTTCGTCACTCCCGCGTAGGCGGGAGTCCATAAAAATCAAGGGATTATAGATTTACGGCGGCGCGCACTGCTGACCGCAATAAATGTAGGCTGTTTGCCTTAATCCTGAAATATAAAGGAGCTTGAGTCATGCTCGGCACAGTAAGACTTAAACGTCAGCCGCCCTTCCTGCGTAGGCAGGAACCCAGGAAGATTTTCAGTGCTGTTGCTTATGCGACTGATGCTGTTGAAAAACCCGCTGATTTACAGATTTACAGATTTACAGCTTTATAGGCTACTGCGCACATTGGTTTTGGTGTTCCGCTGGTCGCCATTAAGGATTCCTGCCTACGCAGGAATGACGGCGTCAAATATTCCGGACACTAGTGTGCGCAGGTGGGAATGACGAAAACGGAATTAGTCAGAGTTTTCTTAGTTTGGAGCGGCAATGATTCGATAATTATGAGGAGCCCGACCATGCAAGATCAAACCATTCATTTACTGTTGATCGAAGACAATCCGATCCACGCCCGTCTTATCGAGAGGCTTCTCGAAGGTGAGTCGCAGCTCAGCCATAAGCTCGAAAAGGTCGACTGTCTGGCCGCTGGCATGGCGCGACTTGCCCGTGGCGGCATAGATTTGCTGCTGCTCGATCTGGTACTTCCCGACAGCCAGGAGCTTGATACTTTATTCCGAGTGCGTTCGGCACAGCCTCATATACCCATAGTGGTGCTGACCAGCCTCGATGATGTCTCAATCGCCGTGCGCGCCGTTGAAGCCGGCGCCTACGACTACCTGGTCAAAACCCAGCTCAACAGCGTATCCCTGGGGCGCGCCATTCGCTATACCCTGGCAAGAGTGCACGCTCGCAGCCACGAGTGGGAAGGGCCGATGTTTCGCCTCGCGCAGCAGCAATTTTTAAAAGCGGCGCAAATCATGGAGCTGGACGACAATATTCGCCAGCGCCTGCTGTTTCCTCAGCGCACACAATTGGTCTCCTTCCCTTTTTTCAGCGATGACCGAAGCCAGGTTGAAACTGTTTTTGGCTATCGAGTGCAGCATGTGCTCACCATGGGGCCAACCAAAGGGGGCATCCGTTATCACCAGGATGTCGACCTTGGCGAAGTGGCGGCACTGGCCATGTGGATGACCTGGAAGTGCGCCCTGATGAAACTGCCCTTTGGTGGCGCCAAGGGCGGCGTGCGCATCAACCCCACTCTGCTGAGCAGCCGTGAACTGCAGCGCCTGACGCGCCGCTTCACCGCAGAGATCATCGACATGATTGGCCCGGACAAGGATATTCCCGCCCCCGACATGGGCACCGACGAGCGCGTAATGGCCTGGATAATGGATACCTATAGCCAGCAGCGCGGCTACACCGTACCGACGGTAGTAACCGGCAAGCCCGTTGTTCTCGGCGGCTCCCAGGGTCGCAAGGAAGCCACCGGGCGCGGGCTGGTATACCTGATTGAAGCCGCAGCCGCACATATAGCCATGGATCTGTCAAAGGCCACGGCGGTAATTCAGGGATTTGGCAACGTCGGCAGCTATACGGCGCGATTTTTGGCCGACGCGGGCGCGAAAATTATCGGCGTCAGCGATGTCTCGACGGGGCTCTACAACCCCCAAGGCCTGTCACTGGATGCGCTTCTCGCCTACGTCGCCAAAAATCGGGCACTTGAAGGTTTTCCCGACGCCGAGCCCATCAGCAACAAGGAATTACTGGAGCTGGATTGCGATGTGCTGGCACTGGCGGCACTGCAAAATCAGATCACCGTGGAAAATGCGGATCAAATCCACTGCAAAATGCTTGCTGAAGGTGCCAATGGCCCCACCACCCTGGAAGCCGATGAAATACTCAACGACAAAGGTATTTTTGTCCTGCCGGATATTCTCGGCAACGCCGGAGGTGTCACTGTTTCCTATTTTGAGTGGGTGCAGGGCACCCAGAACATCACCTGGTCACTGGATGAGATCAATGCGCGTTTAAAGAATATTCTTCTCGATGCCTTTCAGCGGACATTGAAACGGGCGCAGGAAGAAAATCTCGACATGAGAACGGCGGCTCTGATCGAGGGTGTTTCCCGGGTCACCGAGGCCAAGTTGCTGCGGGGTTTATTTCCATAAAAACGGCCTGCTAGCCCGGATATTGCACCAGTTGGCGGAATTTTGGGCGAGCAATGTGTGCGTTGGCCGCGTTCAGACCCGCAGTGGTTTAGCGGGTCTAAGGCTCAAGGGTATGGGCGCGGCCAGTGTGCACAGAGCCGGCCAAAAACCGGCAAGCGTAAACAGTGGCAAAGTGTCGCCAAGACAAAATATACTGCCGAGCCACGATATAAGCTTAAAACCCTGATCCAGGAGCGTAGTGGTGCAATATCCGGGCTAGTGCAATATGCGGGCTAGCCCTACAGCAGAGCCGCCGCCTCTGGTATCCTTATGCCCCTTGATTAACCAGACAGCGCGGGAAACAGCCAATGCCAACTTATCGTTCTCACACGTCCACCAAAGGCAGAAACATGGCCGGCGCCAGAGCCCTGTGGCGCGCCACCGGCATGAAAGATGGCGATTTCCAGAAACCCATCATTGCCATTGCCAACTCCTTTACCCAGTTTGTCCCCGGCCACGTTCACCTCAAGGATATGGGGCAGCTGGTGGCGGGAGAAATCGCCAAAGCTGGCGGCATTGGCCGCGAATTCAACACCATCGCCGTAGACGACGGTATCGCCATGGGTCACGACGGCATGCTCTACTCCCTGCCCTCCAGGGACATCATCGCCGATTCTGTGGAATATATGGTCAACGCCCATTGCGCAGACGCCCTGGTGTGTATTTCCAACTGCGACAAAATCACGCCGGGCATGCTGATGGCGGCAATGCGCCTCAATATCCCCGTCGTCTTTGTTTCCGGCGGCCCCATGGAGGCGGGCAAAACCAAGCTCTCTGAACACAAGCTCGACCTTATCGACGCCATGGTCAAGGCCGCCGACCCGGCCATCAGCGACGAAGAGGCCGAAGAGTACGAACGCTCCGCCTGCCCCACCTGCGGCTCCTGTTCCGGCATGTTTACCGCCAACTCCATGAACTGTCTCACCGAAGCCCTGGGGCTATCCCTGCCCGGCAACGGCACCGTACTGGCCACCCATGCCGACCGCAAGGCGCTGTTTGAACGCGCAGGTCAGTTGATTGTGGAAATCACCCAGCGCCACTATGAGGAGGACGACTATTCCGTTCTGCCCCGCTCCATCGCCAGTTTCAGCGCCTTTGAAAATGCCATGACCATGGATATCGCCATGGGCGGCTCCACCAATACCATCCTTCACCTGCTGGCCGCCGCCCAGGAAGGCCAGGTGGATTTCACCATGGCCGATATCGACCGCCTCAGCCGCAAAGTGCCCCAGTTGTGCAAGGTCGCCCCCAACTCGCCCCTCTACCATATTGAAGATGTCCACCGCGCCGGTGGCGTAATGAGCATTCTGGGGGAACTGGATCGCGCCGGACTGCTGCATACCGACCTGCCCACCATCCATTCTCAAACCCTCGGCGAGGCTCTCGATATCTGGGATCTCGCCAGATCACCCAGTGAAGAGGTGCGCACCTTTTTCAAAGCGGGCCCCGCGGGCATTCCCACGCAAACCGCCTTTAGTCAGGCCACCCGCTGGCCGTCCCTGGATACCGACCGCACCAGCGGCTGTATTCGCAGCCTGGAATCCGCCTACAGCCTGGAAGGCGGACTGGCGGTGCTCTACGGCAATCTGGCGCCAGACGGCTGCGTGGTTAAAACCTCCGGCGTTGACGATGAAAACCTCACCTTTACTGGCCCCGCCCACATTTGCGAAAGCCAGGACGCTGCCGTTGACGACATTCTCAACGACAGAGTCAAAGAGGGCGACGTTGTTGTGATTCGCTACGAAGGCCCCAAAGGCGGCCCCGGCATGCAGGAAATGCTCTACCCCACCAGCTACCTCAAATCCAAAGGCCTCGGCAAAGCCTGCGCCCTGATCACCGATGGCCGTTTCTCCGGCGGCACCTCCGGCCTCTCCATTGGCCACGTTTCCCCGGAAGCCGCCGCCGGTGGCAATATTGGCCTGGTTCGAGAGGGCGACGAAATTCGCATCGACATTCCCAACCGCACCATCGAAATCGCGGTCAGCGATGAAGTACTGGCAAAAAGGCGGGAAGAACAAAACACCCTCGGCTGGCACCCCGCCGCCAAGCGCCCCCGCCAGGTATCCGCAGCCCTGCGCGCCTACGCCAAACTCGCCACCAGTGCCGACAAGGGCGCTGTTCGGGATTTATCCCAACTGTAGGCCTACCGTGCTGGGCATTGGTAATGGGGGAGATTCCGGCTGAAGTCTTTTTCTGTGCAGTGTTGAACAGAATAGGATCGCAGCCGGGGTTTCCCGCATAGTCGATCAACCGCGCTGATAGAGGCTATTTCAGCTCTTTACTAAAGAACACCTCTAAAGGTTGCCAAGAGGACTCTTTACGCCATGCGCTCCTTGTTTGAGTACGTGCGTGTACGATGTGCAGGACGCACAAGTGCCGCCAGAGGCAGGACGCCGGAAGCGGCAATTTCGGTGGTTTTTACGTCGGCATGGCCAAGCTGTTGCTGTACGGTGCGAATATCTGCACCCGACTGCAATAAATGGGTAGCGAATGAATGGCGTAGGGTGTGACTGGTCACCTGTTTCTCAATCCCCGCCCTGTGAGCCCCTGCTCGAATAATTTTGTTAAGGCTGGATTCATCAAAATGGTGACTGCGTAATATGGTGGTGCCGGGCTCGAAGCTGAGCCTTGAAGAAGGGAAAAGATACTGCCAACCGGATTCAAAAGGGGCGCCGGGATATTTTCTTGCCAAAGCCCCGGGCAACCAGACACCACCAAACCCTGCGCACTGCCTGTCGCTCTCAAGCAAGCTTGCAACCAGTTGTTTTTGTGCATTGAGTGGCGCAACAAGCACTTCCGCCAACGTTGTTAATCGGTGCTTATTACCCTTTCCCTGCCAAACCTGCACCTGAAAATTGTCCAGGTCAATGTCTTTCACTCGAAGCCGTAGCAATTCGATGCGCCTCAAACCTGAACCGTACAGCAATGCGATCATCAGTTTTTGGGTGCCCTTAAACTGACCCAGAAGAGTTTTTACCTCGGTGTTGGTGAGAACCACTGGCAATTTACGCTGCCTGCTGGAACGGTTGAAATGGCTCACATCGCCGAGGGGGCGTTCAAGGTATTTGTTGTAAAGAAACACCAGCGCATTCAAAGCAATGGCTTGGGAAGCGGCAGCAACATTCCGTTCCGCCGCTAGAAATGTCAGAAATGTGGTTACTTCATTGGCGCCAAGAGTGTTCGGATGTTGTTTCTCGTTAAAGCGAATAAAGAACTTGATCCAATATAAATATGACTTTATTGTTCTGAGGCTATAACGGCGAACCAACATATAGTCCCGAATCGATTGAAGGAATGGCGATGAAGACACGGATGAACTCCTTTTCAAGAATACTGTTTGCATATACAGTATTTCACAGTTTGCGTGAATATCAAGAAAAAAAGCTAGGCTTGCCCTCTCTTATGCGAAAAGATTTTTAGCGGTCGCTAAAGATCCACTAAAATCAATGGCATAATTTTTATTGTTGGAAGGAGAAACCTATTAGCATGGGCACATTGATAATAATTGTTATGGGGGCGAAGCCCACATTAACGTACTGTTACCTGATTACGCAGCTCCAGTGATATGAATGGAATTTGCAGATTGTGCAATGTTGAGTCTGACCTTCAGGTTAGCCACTTCATTCCAAAATTTGTAGGTAGGTGGGTAAAGAAGACCTCAATCACGGGCTATATACGAGAGCACAACGACGTATCAAAGCGAGCTCAAGATATCGCTAAGGAGCACTGGCTATGCTCAAAATGCGAGGGAATGTTTTCAACATGGGAAAAAGCGTTTGCAGACCAGATTTTCTATCCGTTCGTTGAGGGCGGGAACTCGATTGCGTCTTATGATTCGTGGATGTCAAAGTTTTGTGCTTCTCTCTCCTGGAGAACTCTTACTTACATTCGTAGCAAGAACAATAGGGATGACAAGGATGATCAATACAATCTGGCTGTAGATTTAGCAGAAAAGCATCTGTCAGAGTTCCTCTTGGGCGTGCGCGATAATCTCAATCAGTACGAACAGCATCTATATCCATTGGAGAAAATAGAATCTACAACTGCCGGAGGAATGCCAACGAATATAAATAGGTACATCTTGAGAACAATGGCGATGGATATTGTTGGAAACGCGAGAAATATATTCATCTATACAAAGCTGCCTTCATTCCTTCTCCTCGGAATTGTTCGCTGCGATGAGCTAAGTCGAATGCGGAGCAGCCGCATTGCATTAGCTAGATCAAAGATTAGTCCTCGCGACTATTACTGGCCAACTGGGCTTTATGAGTACATTGCCGGTAAAGCGAGAGAAAGTGCGGATGCTCACGACAGGATGCCGGAGCGGGACCATAAGAAGATCGAAGAGTTTGTTAAGAATAATCCCGATAAAGTTCTTAGCTCAAAGCTATTTGAGGCTTGGCAAAGCGATTACGAAAGGTTCGGCGATGATGTCTTCAGATAACAAAGCGCCCAAGAGCGACAAAGTAAAGCTGTCACATCCCTTGCTAGCGCAACGGCTGCGCCAGCTTTACTTTGCGCCTTGGCAGCGGCGTTATACGCTTCAATTTAGATTATGAATATTAAAATAAAGCGAGTATATGACCATGCCGATTCTAAAGATGGATTTAGAATTTTGGTAGATAGGCTTTGGCCAAGAGGGCTTTCCAAAGAAGATGCAAAGGTAGATTTGTGGCTAAAATCTGTCGCGCCTTCAAATGAACTTCGCAAATGGTATAACCACGATACTAAAAAATGGCTTGAGTTTAAAAAGCGATATTTCTATGAGCTTGATTCAAACGTTGAGGTTGTAGCTGAGTTGTTGCCTCATGTTAAACGTGGCTGTGTAAGTTTTTTATACTCGTCAAAAGAACAAACGTACAACAATGCCACTGCATTAAAAGAGTACATAAACAGCATTTTAAAATAGGTTAGTGGCGCGTATAACTCCAGCGTTAGCACTCGAGGGAAGCACAAATGAAAACGTACTTAATTTTATCGTTGTTGGCGCTATCAACGGCTGCTGTGGCACAAGAATCTGATTGGGATTATGGTCGAAGTCAAATTATGGAAGAATCAATTCTGGAAATTAGAGAATATCCTCAATTCAAATATCTTCCATCCAGTCATGCCAGGTTATTTGCATCCTGTATCGTGGAGAAGCGTATCCAAATGGGCAAAAAACTTGGCTGTAAATGGCAAATGAAACCGGGTATTACAGCTCAAGAGCATCTAGCAGAACAATACCAATGCTTCGAAGAAGGTGGATATGGCAAAGCACAAAGAACCGAGCATGGCGAGTTCTGTGGAACATTAATCCGTGAATATTTTCGAGCCCTTGAGAGTAACAACAGTGCTAACAACTAGCCCCACCGGACAAAATACTCGCTGCGCTCGCATTTTTCCGGTGAGCTAGGCGTTAAACTTCAAAATCAGCCCTTGACTACGTAACCACAAAGGTTGCAATGCCTGCATGATTATTAGCTTCGTACACAAAGGACTCGAACGGTTCTACCGTTCCGGCAAAACTTCAGGAATTCACGCGAAGCACGCCAAACGCTTGAGGCTAATTCTCACTAACCTTGACCAGGCAGAAAGTCCAGAGGATATGGATTTGCCCGGTCTCCGCTTGCACGAATTGAAGGAGAACCGAAAAGGAATTTGGTCTGTATCTGTAAGTGGCAATTGGAGGGTTACTTTTCGCTTTACTGGTAAGGATGCTGAAATTGTTAACTATGAGGATTACCACTAATGAGTATGCATAATCCGGCTCACCCGGGTGAAATTCTCAAAGAGTTAGTAATTGAACCAACGGGTGTAACAATTACTGATGCCTCTGAGCACCTAAATATAAGCCGTAAAACATTATCCAAGGTTTTAAATAGCCGAGGTTCTATCACTCCTGAAATGGCTCTACGGCTTGAGCTGGTTTTTAAAAAACCATCGGCCGATCACTGGCTCAGGCTGCAAAATGCTTACGATCTTTGGACTGACCTGGTCAAGATTTTCTGAACACCTCAGTTAAGCAACTTTTCTCACTTCCGCCATTTCTGCCTCATACTGATTCGGGCTTTTGTACCCCAAGTACGAATGCAAACGGCGGCTGTTG